>Ga0206678_10000164_pt1 | contig 40088 bp, 30 predicted proteins | sample M180m12015metaG_FD_155453 | JGI IMG/M metagenome (GOLD analysis project Ga0206678, IMG submission 155453) | Ammonia-oxidizing marine archaeal communities from Monterey Bay, California, United States - M1 80m 12015 | ecosystem: Environmental > Aquatic > Marine > Intertidal zone | place: USA... | reverse complement strand
GACGTAGTTTTGAAGCCGATAATGCTGTTAGTATAATTAGAAAACTTTCAAATAAAGTTGGAGTAATTCATATGGCAGAATTTCATATGGATTTTAGTAAACATAATGTAAAAAATGCAATAGCTTGTCCACAAGGTGCAGACTTAAGAGCATGGTCAGGTATTATAAATGCGGCAGACTATTTCTTAGGTTGTGATAGTGCCGGACAACATATAGTTCATGCATTAGATAAAAAAGCTACAGTTGTTATAGGATCAACTTTTTCTATAAATGTTTCTTATCCAGACGATAAAAACTTTGACATTTTAGATATGGGGGAAACTAAAAGAGTTTATTCTCCTATTCGTATTACCGCAGATGAATTTTCAGATAGAAATAACGATGGTATTATGACGATGAATGATAAAATAGAAGATGTTATTATAGAATCTGTAATGAACGGCGTTAAAGGAAAGAAGAAAGTTGGTTCTAAATATGCAAAGGAAGAATAATGAAACGGTTATTCGCATTTGGCTGTTCATTCACTAACTATGCGTGGCCAAGTTATGCAGATTTCTTAGGTTGTGAATTTGACAAATATGAAAATTGGGGATTCCCAGGATTTGGAAATCGTGCTATAGCAGAACGTGTAGCAGAATGTCACGCAAAAAATAATTTTAATAAAGACGATACTGTTTTAGTTCAATGGACTAGTCATACTCGTAATGACTTTCATACCTTTAAAGAAATAGAATACAGCAAAGATAAATTTACTCACGGTTGGTTTAGACCTACAAATAAAATAGGATGGAAAACACAAGGTAATATTTTCGGAGGTGGCAACTTAGAATTAAATTATGATTCTAAATGGATTAATAATTTCTGGGATGAATATAGTTATTTTATGTATTCTATGAATGAAATATTACTTACCCAAGGATTATTAGATTCAACTAGTTGCAAATGGCGTATGATTACTATTAGTGATATAGCAAAACTAGGAAGTGATACGCCAGTAACTGCGGGTGAAACAGTTAATAATAACAAAAAAACTGCTTGGGGAGAAAAGCCTGAATTTAATTGTTATCGTGAAACAATATTTGAAGGAAAATATAAAGATAATTGGCTTGAACCTTTAGGAAATTTTGCTTGGAGCAGGCCAAGTGATTTATATATGTTTAGAGGTCCTAATGATCCTGAACCATACCAAGATTTTCATCCTAGTAATAAACATCATTATGATTATATGACTGAAGTTGTTTGTCCAAGTTTAGGATTAACAAATTATAATAATACCAAACAACAAAGTATGTATGAAAAAATTACAAGGCTTAAAAAACAAAATGAAGACTTTATTAGCTTTGAAGAAAGCATTATACACGATACACCGCACAAAGGATATATAGGATTTTAATATGGATAAAAAACCAGTATGGATTGCCGGTATAGCTCGAGGGCATAATTCCGGAGTATGTTTATTAAAAGACGGTGAAGTTGTTTTTGCAATTGAAGAAGAAAGATTAACTCGTCGAAAATACGATGGAGGTCCTCTTGCTTCTATGGTTAAAATTTTAGAGTATACTGATAAAATTGACTTTTTAGTTGTAGCACATACACAAACTTTACAACAAGCAGGTAAAATAGATTTTAGTGGTGATGATGTTTATACAGGATTAGCAAGAAAGTTAGGCTTAATAAGTAGAAGTGACTATGATATTTACGGTGCAGGGCATCCTCAAGTAATAGATTTAAGTCATCTTCATCATAAGTTACACGCCGCTTGTGCATTTTATAGAAGTGGGTTTGATAGTGCCGCGGCACTTATTATTGACGGAGCAGGAACATTTCTTGAATTTGGATTTTATGGTTCTCATAAAACCTTCCGTATTAATGAGGAAGGAACATTATGTTTTGAAACTGAAAGTATTTTTAAATGCGATTATCCTAGTACTTTTAGAACTCTTTATAAACACGTTGGTGTTAGAGGTCCAATGACTACTAGTGTAACTGAAGACTTTAGTAGTAAAATGTATGATGAACATGAAAATGATACTCATGTAATGCATATGACAGAAAATGCAGGCATTGTAAAAGCATACGAGGCAGTAACTGAATATTGTGGATTTCAATTTATTGAAGCAGGTAAAACTATGGGATTATTTCCTTATGGTAAACCTAATCCACAAGTTCCAAAGATATTTAGACACGATACAAAAGACCCAATTGCAGATAGACAAGTTATTGTACCACAATATCCAAATGGTGCCAATGTTAATTTACACGCCTTTGATTATCTTTCTCCAGGAGAAGTCGGTTGGAATATTGATGTAACTGAATATGATAATCGTCGAGATTTAGCGTATGCTGTACAAACAGAAACACAAGAAGAAGTTGTAAAACTTATAAGAAAAACTGTTGAATTAACTAAAAGAAATAAAGTAGTTATTAGTGGAGGTTATGGATTAAATTGTGTTGCAAACTATCATTACTTAGGCGCACTAAAAGATGAAGATATCGAAATTTATGTTGAACCAGTTTCAAATGATGCTGGAACGGCAATGGGTGCGGCACTTTATTTTTATAGAAAATTAACTAAAGATGATACTGTACATCCACAAGTAGATACATTATTTGAAGGACCAGCACAATGTTATTCTAACGACGACATTGAAAGCCTTACAACAAAATATAATGCGTTACTTGAAGACTGTGATGATGAAAAAGTTGTAGACTTATTAACAACTAAAAATATTGTTACTATTTTTCAAGGTAAATCAGAAAACGGTCCTAGAGCATTAGGTAATAGAAGTATTATTTTTGATCCTACTTATAAAGATGGTAAGGAATATGTTAATAAAGTAAAACGTAGAGAATATTTTAGACCTTTTGCTGGCTCTATTTTAGAAGAATATGGGCAAGAATGGTTTGATTTACGAGGCATGAAAAATTCACCAACAATGATGTATGCTGTAAATTGTCAACCAGGAATTGCTGAAAAAATTCCAAGTATTATTCACGTAGATGGTACGTGTCGTATTCAAACTGTTAACGAAAAACAGAATAAAAACTATTATAATTTAATTAAAGCATTCCACAAAAGAACTGAAATTCCAATAGTGTTTAATACTAGTTTTAATTTAGCTGGAGAACCACTAGTTGAAACACTTGATGATGCTGTGAGAACTCTTGCTAATAGTGAAATTGAGTACCTATACCTACCAGAGTATAAAAAACTTATAACACTTAAAAATGACTAACCTTTATGAAGATTATAGAATTGTTACGTATTATGATGTAAAGATTTATTGGAATATCAATTCTGACGGTTTTGGCGAAACCATGATTGATGATTTTTTAAATGCAACATCATTTATAACTCAAGATAGAAATTTTAATCATGCATTAGAATGGTGCTCAGGGCCTGGGTATTGGGGCTTTGGTTTATTAGGTACACACAAAGTTAAAAAACTTACACTATCTGATATTTACGAGCCTGTTAAAGGTCCTATAGCAAAAACTATTTCTGAAAATAATTACCAAGAAAAAGCACAATTTATTGTAAGTGATAATTTTAAGAATATACCCAAACAATCATTTGATTTAATAGTTAGCAATCCACCCCATTTTGACATAGACCCAGTCCTGATTCATCCGAATGTAGAGAAATATAAAGATAAAGGCTGGAAAATTCACGAAAATTTCTTCAATAACGTAAACGAATACTTGGCCGATGACGGTATAATTATACTGGCGGAAAATATACACGGGTCAAATGTTGATACATTTAGAAGCATGATTGAGAAAAACAACCTGCAAATAACCCATCATTTTAATAGCCAACAAGGGTCAGATAATAGTATGTGGTATCTTGCTATTGCAAAAAACCCTGCCTAAGCTATCCTTATGTTTTTAGGTAAATATATAAAACAAGAGGATTATAATGTTTGATATTAGTCGCTATTTTCGTCGAGGAGCAAATAACTCTATTGAGTTTAAAAACGGTGCTAACCTTAGTTACGCCGGCCCTTCACATACCTTGGTTAATTCAGGTACAGAACTAGATCGTTGGTATGTAGGTGAATTTATGGGTGCAGAATATACTATTACGTGTGATGTAGATTCAGTACGTAAAGAAGTAATAAAAGCTATAGCTACTGCTAGTCCTCAACGTGCTAACATTATTATTTACGGACGAAGTAATCTAGGGGCAGATTTACTTGAATTAGAAGTTGAAGTTACTGACTCGTTCTTTAGTTTAATAGCATATCCTAGAGAACAAGACGATTCAACAGTAATCCAAGGAGCAAAAATGATCTTCAGTGCAAATTATTATAAAACACTAAACGAGGCCACAGCAAGTTAATGTCGATAAATACGTATGGAGAAGATAAATGCCTGTAATTAAATCGCCTTTTGAAGCACAACACGGATATAAAAGTCCAGGATTTACTGTTGATGAGCTCGGTAATGTTACCGTTCGTACATTATCATATACTGTACAGGAAGAAGTAGAAATTAGTGGCGATTTTATTATGCGCCAAACAGGGACCGGACAATGGTCTGCTTTTACTATTGATGGTTACTTTATTGAAGGTACAACTACCTTAGAAGAAAATCCAGGACTTGCTTTAACTAGAGATCAAACGTATACATTTACTTTGCTTCTAACTGAAGGTGGCGGAGATATTAGTTTCAATCTTTATTATGATAATCCAGGTGACCCGGATGGGGCAAAACTATCTTATAGTGATGGAATTAAATGGACCAACTCCAGTGGTGGCGGCGAATTAACAGAAGGTGACGCACAAGGACAAGCAACAGGTATAGTAACATTTACAATTCCAGCTAACGCACCAAGTCCATTATACTATGCAGATGGAGATCAAACTCCAATAGGAACTATAGTAGTTGCAGATCCAACTATTTCAGGTATTGGATCTTTTAGTACTATTCTTACTACAGGTAATTTAACTGCACAAGGTGAAGGTGCAACTATAACATTAGCACCGACTGGATCAGGAACAGTTATTATTAATCCTGTTGGCGGCGGAACATTAAGTAACATGAACATTAATGCTTTAAAGCTAACTACGTCTGATGATGTTACTCTAAGCGGAACAGATTCTGTAATAAAAGTAAATCCTACAGGACAAGGAACAGTTGATATACGTCCAGCAAAAACTGGTGAAATAAATAATGTAGCAATTGGAACAGCGGCGGCGGCAAATGGTAGTTTTTTAGATATAACTTCTTCGTCAGGTACGTTAAATAACACAGTAATAGGAAACATAACACCAGCAACTGCATCATTTACAAGTGCGACAGCGGCACAACCGCCACAGAGAGCAACACAGGTTACTAATAAAAAATATGTAGATCTGACTGCATCAGCATTAGCAATTGCGTTAGGGGTATAATTTAGATGGCTAAAACAAAAGTAGAACAATATATATTTCAAGCAGGTATTCCAATTAAAGACAATCGCTATCATATGGCGCATGAATTAATTACGAATAATGTTGAATTTATCTGCGACGAAGTTACGGCTTGGATTGCTGAACAAGTTAAGACGGAGCCTAAATATCCAGATGCTTATACGTCAATTGTAGCGAATAAAGAATTTTTAAAAGATGAAGTAATGTCTTGGTTTGATGTTGCTTATCCTGGTGTTCACGATTTAACTTATAGTGCATCAGCGGCAACATATGATCCAGCAACAGGAATATTAGTATTAACTATTGGATCACACGGTTTCCAAGTTGGTAGTACTCTTAGAATTGCTACAGACAGTTTAACATTTACTTGTGCATTAGACAGTCATGCAACAAATCATAGCTATCCGAGAGCAACTGGTTCAAATGCACCAGGTGGATGGGATTATGCCTACAATGTACCAGTTTCAGTTACAGCATTTACAGGATCAACTGTTACTGTAAATATTGGTATATCAAGTGATACGTCAGCACATACTTTTGTAAGTGCTACTGCTGATGGAATAATAAGTAATGAACGTCATGAAAAATGTGAACGCGACACAGGTTATAATATTGATGCTATAACAACAGATTTATATAACGGTGGTAATTCAAAATCTGTTGAAACTGCAAGAAAATATTGGGAAGGTACTAATACAAACCTTGGTAGTAGCAATGAACAAACGTATGCTACTTTAGTTAATAATAAATTATTAGAAATAATTAACGGTTATATTTTAACAAATACTGGATGGACAACTGCACAAGTTCCGCCAGTAACTACACAAGATGTTAGTAATCCGATTGGTGAATCTAATGCAAAAAATAGAGTAACAGAACTACATAGTATTCTTAATGATGTTACTATAAACGGACTTGATAATCTTCCAGCAGTGACACCTTCTTGGTCACATTATACTTACGATGGAGAATTATGTGAAAGAGATACACGTCTTAACTTACAAGGTGTCGACGGCGACGGCGGAATACTTTATGATTTAAGATATGGTGGTAATGAACAAACACGTTATACTGCTAGTAAATATTGGATTAATGCAACACCTCAAATTGATGGTAATAGAAGTCCTGAACTTTTTGCTAAAAATTATGTACGTGATTTAATTAATAATTATATTTTACTACAACCAGTAACGGCACAAACATATCCTTATGCTATAGCATTACTTGAAGCAAATAAACAATACATAGCCAGACGAAGCCACAGCATGTTTGATTTAAACTTCCCTGGAGTGCATACTGGCACACGCCATACAAAATGTATAAGAGATACAAAATATAATATTGAAGCACTTACATCAGATATCTATACTGGCAGTAATTTTAAAATTATTGATATGGTTCATAGATACTGGAGTGGAACTTCTTCACAACTTCCAGGTGGTGAGACAATTCTTACAACAGCAGTTAGTCATGGTAGATCTGTAGATGATGTAATTGAAATTCGAGGCATGGTGTTAAGTTGTCCTATGGGCACTAAAACATATCCGGTAGCTGACTTTACTCAAGGACATTCAAGTAACCAATCATTTGCAGTTAGATCACAAAACTTAACTGCGACAACATTTGAAATTTTCCTTGGAACTAGTTCAGTTGCTCAAACTTATATTAGGGGCGGCGTAGCTATTCCTCAAGCGGGAACACAACTTAATAACAGACTTGATATTCGAAATTTTGATTATGATACAGTCTCAGGTGTTGTTACAATTACAACAATGGGCGGTGCTACTGTTACGGCGGCGGCACACGGTAGAAGTAAGGGTGATTTAATTGCGGTAAATGGTGCTGTATTAAGTTGTTCTATGGGTAGTAAAACATATCCAGTAAATAGTTTTTCAACAGCACATTCAACTAACCAAACATTTACAGTTAGTGCAAATAATGTAACTACAGACACGTTTGAAGTTTTCTTTGGAATAAGTGCAATTGCAACTACTTATGTTAGTGGTGGTACAATTGTTAAAGCTGGTAATATTAGACTACCAATTGCAGATTTTAATTATACTCCAGGAGCAACTCATAGTGTATCAGCCGCAATATATGATCCTACTTCAGGAGTATTAGAATTAACTATTGGAACACATGACTTTGAAGTTGGTAATAATATTAATATTACTACAAACAGTTTAACGTTTACTTGTGCTTTAGATAGTCATTCAACAAATCATACATATCCAAGAGCAACTGGATCAAATGCACCAGGTGGGGCTGACTATGCCTATGAGACACCAGTTGAAATTACAGCTAAAACATCAACAACAGTTTCTGTAAATGTTGGTGTATCAAGTAATACATCAGCACATACTTTTGTAAGTGCTACTGCTAATAATATAACATCAATACCTGCGGCTAATAGTGTATCAGATGCAGTATATACACCAGCAACAGGAATAATGCAATTAACTATTGGAGCACATAGTTACAAAACTGGCGACACTATTAAAATTGCTACAAATAGTTTAACATTTACTTGTGCTTTAGATAGTCATGCAACAAATCATACATATCCAAGAGCAACTGGATCAGCGGCACCAGGGGGTGCTGACTACGCCTACAATACCAACCAAACAATTACATCAGTAGATGCGACATCTATTACTGTAAATGTTGGTATATCAAGTAATACATCAGCACATACTTTTGTAAGTGCTACAACTCATTGTATAACAAATTCAATAGGATCAGCAGGTAAGTGTGTTATTACTGTGGCAAATCACGGATTATCAGCAAATGATACTATAGATATACGTGGTGTTGTTATGGATTGTGTTTATGGAACTAAAGTATATCCAGCAATACCTCATGCAGGAATTTATCCAGTAACAAAAGTTACTGACGCTGATACATTAGATTTTTACTTACCACCTAGTGAAATTGATCATACTTATGTTAGTGGTGGTACAGTAAAACCAGCAACGTTATCTAACGTTGGTAGTTCAACAGTAATTACGGCTTTTGCTTATAATAATGATACGGCACTTATTACTATTACTTCAACAAGTCACGGACTTGCTGTAGGTGATCTTGTTAAATTAGCAGACATTACACTTTCTTGTAACACCGGAACAAAAGTTTATCCTGATTCAAAAGTATCTTCAGGTGTATTTTATGTTTACGATGTTCCTAATACTAACACAATTATTATTGGTATGGATAGAAGTAATGTTGCACATACTTACGTTAGTGGTGGTACTTGTCAAAAAGTTACATACGCTACAAGTACTTCTGTTAATATAAGTAATTTTGTATTTGATACACATTCAGGACACGGATTATCAGCAAATGATAATGTACTATTACGCGGTATTGTAACAGATTGTGCATATGGAACTAAAATATATCCAGCACTAGTACACGCAGGACTTTATCCTATAACTAAAACAGATACTGCTGATACATTAGAATTCTTCTTACCACCTAGTAATATTGCTCACACGTATGTTAGTGGTGGTACAGTAAATGATGTAACAGTTACAGATGTTGGTAGTGCGGCAAATATTACAGGATTTGTTTACGATAAAGAAATAGCAACATTTACTATTACTACTACAGGAATTAGTACTCCTTATAGTGTAGCAGGAGCAACATACACTCCTACAACAGGAGTAATGGACCTAGTAATTGGAGTACATACTTTAGAAGTTGGTGACAAGATTAATATTACTGCAACAAGTTTAACTTTTACTTGTGCCTTTGATAATAATGCTACTCAACATAGCTATCCAAGAGCAACTGGATCAAATGCACCAGGTGGGGCTGACTATGCCTATAATGAACCAGTAGAAATACTTTCTAAAACAGCATCAACAATTACAATAAACGTTGGTACAGGAAATATTAAATCTTATACTCCAACAGCGGCAACATACATACCTACAACAGGTGTGCTGGAATTAACAATTGGAGCACATACTTTAGTAACTGGTAATTATGTTGACATTGATGCAACAAGTTTAAATTTCACTTGTACTTTTGATAATAATGTTACTACATCTAGCTATCCGAGAGCAACTGGTTCAAATGCACCAGGTGGTGCAGATTATTTTTATAATACACCATGTCAAGTTACAGCCACTTCAGCAACAACAATTACATTAAATGTTGGTGCTGGAAACGTTAAAACTTATACTCCGACAGGAGCAACATATAATCCAACAACAGGTGTAATGGAATTAACTATTGGCTCACATAGTTTAGTGGCCGGTAAGTACGTTGATATTGCTACAAATAGTTTATCCTTTACTTGTGCTTTAGATAGTAACGCTACAACTAAAACATATCCAAGACCAAGTGGTTCAGCGGCACCAGGTGGATATGACTATGCTTATAATACACCAGTTGAAATTACAGGTGTAACTGCAACATCTATTACAATCAACGTTGGTGTATCAAGTAATACATCAGCACATACGTTTGTAAGTGCTACATCTGGATGTATATCAAATTCAAATGCACATACATTTACAAGTGCTACTGCTGATTGTATATCACACGCAGAAGCACATACATTTGTAAGTGCTACTGCTGATTGTGTAGCAAAAGCAGGACACGGACTAGAAGTAGGTGATAAAGTTAGAGTAGCTGGTATTCAAATGTCATGTCAATATGGCAATAAAACATATCCTGAAAATAATTCCGGTATTTTTATAGTTTATGATGTGCCTAGTATTAATACATTTATACTTGGTTCAGATAAAAGTGAAATTGATCATACTTGGATAGGTGGTGGTACATGGCAAAAAATTACATATACTACAAGTAATCCTACTAACATATCTAATTTTGCTTTTGGCCCAAGTGAAAGAACTTATGCAGTTGCAGTTAACCAGAAAACAGAAGAAATAATTAATGATTACATTTTTACTAATACTGCATGGACATCATTACAATTCGGTACAACACAAACTATTACTTCCAATAATGCAGAAGTAGGAGCATCTAGTAGAATAACATCATTGATGGACTCTATTAATAATGTTACTGTAAATGGATTAGACTATCTACCAACTCCAGGATATGCCGCGGCAGGTTATACACCTTTACAAACAACAACTTCACAATATTTTAATACGTCTAGTGTTGCAGAAAGTGCCGCTAGTGCAGTTATTACAGATAGATTTGGTATTATTACTGATGTAATCGAAAATGGCCTTGACAATGTTCCAGAACTTGATAGAGCAAAAATTAGTGCTATTAAGTTACAAACTCGTGTACCAACAAATGATTTATTGTTAATTACTGATACAACTGTTAATGAAGTTTTGTTTAACTTTACTGACTCTGAAAGAGGAGCTAGTGTTAAATTTATAACAGATGAAGAAAGATTAACAAAAGGTGTTGAAGACGATTTTCCGAAGTTCTTAGAAAGAACTGGAACTATTACAACAATTTATTTAGACGTCAACACAGATACGCCTACATATAGTCCTAATGCTCGTGTTCAATTAGAAGCAAATAAAGAATTTTTACAAAAAGAAGCAACGGCTTGGATTGGTAATAAAATTTCAACTGCTACTACATATCCTTATGCTAAAGCATTGATAGATGCAAATAAAGAGTGGTTAGCAGATGAAGTAATGGCTTGGTTTGACATAACTTATCCAAATGCTCACAGTACTATACAACATGAAAAATGTGAAAGAGATACAAAATTTAATATTGATGCAATTGCGTATGACATCTATAATGGTAGTAATACTAAAACTAGAGATACTGCAAAAAAATATTGGGAAGGTACTAATTCATTATTAGCTAATTCCGGCGGAGCATTTACTGAAACTACTACAAGTGAGATTAGTTATGCTATTGCTGTTAATAATAAATTAAGAGATTTAATTGTTGATAACATATTAACAAATACTGTATATACAACACAACAAAATCCTATTGTTACAGTACAATCTACTACATCTAATAACGGTGAAACAAAAACTTTATCTAGAGTAACAGATTTAATTGGAACTTTTACAAGTGTTATACAAAATGGAATTTCAGCATTACCAAATTCTATTCCAGCTTGGAGCGATTATACATATAATGGTCCAAAATGTGAAAGAGATGTTGGATACCAAATTGATGCTCTTATTCATGATATTAAGTATGGTGGTAATGCTGAAACTTATAGGAACGCTGAAAAGTATTGGATCCAAGCAACACCACAAATTGATGGTGATCGTTCACATGAAACATTTACTAAAGATCATGTAAGATATTTAATTAATGATTATATATTTAAAAATGTAACTTATCCTACCTTACAAGTAGGTGGAGGTGCTGTCGCTCAAAATGTAATTTATACAGCGGCTGAACTCGGTGTTGACACTAGAGTTAGTGAACTTTTTGCAATTATTAATAATGTTATTACTAACGGTACTGGTTCATTACCTGTTAAAGACGAACCTAAAGTATTTGCTGACACAGATGATATTCAGATCTTTATTGATCAAGGTGACTTAAAAGTTAGACCATATGACTTTGGTACTGATGCTATTGAACGTATGCGTGTTGCAACTGCTCAATCGATGCTTGATGCTGACTTTGAGTATGGACTACAGCCTACGAAGTGGCAAGCGATTGCTACACAAAGAGGTTATCCATCAATTTACGAAGTACCAGGTACTGATAAACAAGTTCAACAAGTTCAAACAGATGCATCCACTGGAACTGGAGGAATTGGTCAATCATTAATTACTGTTACTACAATTGGTGCTCACGGAATTGAGATTGGATCACCTATTACACTTAAAGCATTAGAAAATTCTGTAGCAGGGGCAAGTAGAGCAGAAGGTTCGTTTATTGTTTCAACAACACCTACTACTAATACATTTACATATTTTGCAAAATCAAAAGTTGGTACAGCTAACGGACAAATATTATCAACATTTTATACACAATTACGACAAGCAGGATTTTATACAGGTGCGGCAATTGGCGACCCATCATTTGCAATCCTATCACAAGGATCATCAGGCGTATTATATAACCCATTAGCGGCATTAGATGGCGCTGACAAAATTACTTGGTCTGGAGATGAACCAGAAATTGGTGCTCCGGTGTTAGTTGAAACTGGCGTAGCCACAGCATTTTATACATATTCGGCGGCTGATGCTTTAAGAACAGCAGGAACTTATAATAATATTGTTGGTACAACAAGTAGCATAGTGGCAGACTTAATTGTTCCAACAGTTAATATTGTAGTTGATGGAGTAGGTTCCGCACTTGCAACTGTTGTAACAGGCGGACGACGTAATGCAGTCGATGATACTATTACAATTACAGATGCACAGTTAGGTGGAGGCGGAGCCGCAAACTTAACATTTAAAGTTCAAACAACTGTTGACGGTGGAACCAAGATACCAACAGGTTCTCAAGTTACATCACTTTTAGGTACAGGCGGTACTATTCAAACTATTGCGACAACGTCAGATGTTAATATAGGTTCTAATTCAATTCCAGTTGTTAATACAGCTGGTATTCTACCAGGACATGGTATAGATCGAGGCGACGGCACAGCGGTATTTGTAAGTAGTGTTGTTGGAAATACTGTTAACTTAGACGGAAATACTACAAACACCATTGTTGGTAATGTTGTAACATATAGTGACGTAGCAGGAACAAATCATTCATCAGCAGGCTTTGGCGCAACATTTGACATTAGTAGAACTAGTGGAAATTATACTGTAACAATAAACACTGACGGTGATGATTATGAAACTGGCGATGTTGTTGTTGTTCTAGGTAATTTACTAGGTGGCGCAACACCAGAAAATGATTGTACAATTACTGTTACTGAAGCAGATACTAGTGGAGATATAGTTACAATTACTTCATCAGGTACAGCATTTGACGGTAGTGCCTCATACGCTGGAATAACAGGTTCAAACTCCAACGGTGTTGGTACCGGATCATTATTTGATATTTCATATACTAATAATACTTACAGCGTTAGTTTAGCACAACCAACTTTTACAAATATATCTGGAATAAATTTAGGTGGCGACGGTTTCGGTGCTAGTTTTGATATTACTTTATTGAATAATGCTTATTCAGTCGCAGTTAATATTGCCAACGATGCTAGTGTAGATTACATTGTTGGTGATAGAATTAAAATTGATGGTCTTTCACTAGGTGGTGTGACATCAGTTAATGATGCTGAAGTTAAAGTTACATCAGTTAACGTAGGTACCGGCGAGATAACAGGAATAAGTGTTACTGGTGTTGCCGCTGATGCAGAAGTAAGTTATCCAAATGTAACATATACTACTGGATCAATTGGTGGACTAACTGCAAACATACAGGTTGAAAGAATAGGTACTGTTTATTCAGTTACTATTACTGGAGGCGGTTCAGGTTACTCAGCAACAGATACATTAAACATTGTAGGTACAGAGCTAGGTGGAACATCTCCGGCTAATGATGCATCAATAACAATTCAAACAGTTGACGGAAGTGGTGGAATTTTAACAGCAACTATTGGTGGAGTAGCCATTAACACAGAAACATTTGAAAATCTTGCAAGTGGTCTTAATCAATTAGGATCAGCTGGTACATTTGATGTTACTTGTAATTATAATAATACCTATACAGTTGTTATAGGAACTACTGGTGGTACTAACTATGGAGTTGATCAACAAATTAAAATAGAAGGAACAGCATTACTTGGTAATGGTACAAGTCCGGCTAATGATGTTGTAATTACTGTAACTAGTATTGGCGCTCTAGGATTAATAACAGGTATTACTCATACTGGTACATCAGCAGATGCAACAACAAATTATATACTTGGTGATAGATTAGAAGTTCTTGGCTCAGTATTAGGTGGTATTGATACAACTAATGACGCTGGAATTAATGTTACAGGTGTAACAGCTGGAAAAATTACTGCAATTACTATTGATGGTACGGCACCTGACGCTTCAGAAACGTATGTTAATCCAGTATATACTACAAATACAGCTAGTGGACAAAATGCTTCATTTACTGTAACAAGATTAGACGTAGCGTATTCGGCTATAGTTACAGTTCCAGGAACAGGTTACTTGGTTGGAGAAACATTTGATATTGATGGTGCCAACTTAGGCGGGTCAACAACAACAAACGATTGTCAAATTACAGTTGCAACAGTTGGTGGATCAGGTGACATTTTAACTATTACAGTAACTGGTACAGCATTAGACCAAAAAACTTATTACGGAATAAGTCAAGCACTAAATCAAGCTCAAATGAAAATTGGTGCAGGTGCTACTTGGAATGTAATATTAAGTGGTGGCACTTTCACAACAACACTTGCTAATCCAGGAACAGATTATAATGCAACACAAGAAATTAAAATTTTAGGAACACAAGTAGGTGGTGGATCTCCGACTAATGATTTAACAATAACAATTAATAGTGTTAATGCAACAGGTGGAATTACTACTTTTAGTGATAGTGGTACAGCACCTGGCGGAACTGCTAGTTATACTGATATTGGTGGAACAAACTTACCTAACAACGGTACTGATGCTACATTTGATATTATACGAAGTACAGGAACATATAGTTCAATTGTTATAAACAACGACGGTGTTAACTATATCGATGGTAATAAAATTAAAATTTTAGGATCTGCATTAGGTGGTGTTGATAGTGTTAATGATCTTATTATTACTATTACTGGTGCTACAACAGATGGTAGTATTACTACTGTTACAGGATTAGGAACAGCAATTTCAGGAACAACTGTTCAAACATATTCATCACTTACTATATCAGAAAGTACAACCGCCGCTATTCCGACAAATAGTACAATTGCGTTTGCGGCATTGGCTACTGTTGAAGTTACATTTGAAACTGCACACGGACTAGTACCAGGTGATTCATTTATTATAACAATAGATAGTGATAGTGGAGCAAATAATCATACACTTTGTGAAGGACCTTTCTTTGCACAATCGGTGCCAACAAATGTAAAACTTAATTATCAATGTAGAGCACCAGGGGCAATTACTGATGTTGATGATATTGTAGGTAACATTTACCCAAGACCAGATTCGTTCTTTGTACATAGACCATATGATGGTGGTGTTATGTTAGGAACAGGTGGACCACAACATGGTGCACAGGCAATTAGACAGAGTAAAAAATATATTAGGTACCAGTCAGGTAAAGGTATTATGTATACAACGGGTGCCTTATTTGCACCAAGTTACGATTTGCTTGATGTAACAGCAGACGGACTTAATATTGGATCATTTATTACTGTTACTACAGATGACGTTGATCATGGATTACAAATTGGTGGACGTATTAGATTAATTGGAATTGAAACTCCAGGATATAATGGAGACTATACCGTTGCATCTATTGTTTCAGAACGTATGTTTAAAGTTGTTGCTGACTTTAAATTAGGTAGCTTAACTCCAACGTTAAGTGCAAGAGCTCAAGTTTCATTACTTACATGGCATGGAGCAACTGTACGTTCAGGTGCGTTTGATGATCAAAATGGTATTTTTATGGAATACGATGGTGAAAACTTTACTTGTGTACAACGTACTGCAACATTACAATTAGCAGGTGTGGTAAGCATAGCTGTTGATAGTAACGAATGTTCTGGTGTAGGAACAAGATTTAGAGACCAAATTAAAGCAGGTGATAGAGTTGTTATTAAAGGAATGACTCATGTTATTAATCAAATTACATCTAATACTTCAATGACTGTTACTCCTGACTTTCGCGGTGTAACTCCGGCGTCAGCTTGTAAAATATGTTTAGTTAGTGATAAGAAAACTAAACAAAATGAATTTAATAAAGATAGACTTGATGGTACAGGTAGTAGCGGATATATTATTGATGTGTCTAAGATGCAGATGATGGGAATCCAATACAGTTGGTACGGAGCAGGATTTATTGACTATATGTTACGTGGTGATGATGGTCAGTTTGTATTCTTCCATAGAATGAGAAACAGTAATATAAACACAGAAGCATTTATGCGTACTGGTAATATGCCAGTTAGATATGAAATTACTAATGAAGGACCATCAGGCAAACTTGCGGCAGATGTTGATGACAACCAAACAACTATTCCACTAACAGATGCAAAATACTTCCCAAGCAGTGGAGTAATATACCTTGACAGTGAAATGATTTCTTATACTGGTATTACTGGTGATACACTTACTGGCTGTACTAGAGCGGCACCGATGTCAAACTATGCATCAGGAGCCAATAGAACATATACAGCAGGAGTTGCCGCGTCACACACAGCAAAAACTGGTGTACCACTAATTAGTAATACTATATCACCGATTATATCACACTGGGGATCAGCGTTCTTAACAGACGGTGGGTTTGATAGTGATCGTGGTTACATTTTCTCATACGCATCAACTGGTAACGAAATTACTACAACAAGAAACACGGTGTTTATGCTTAGACTAGCACCAAGTGTATCTAACGCTATTGTTGGTGACTTAGGTGAACGTGAGCTACTTAACAGAGCCCAGTTGTTACTTGAAGGTATTGAGGTTACATCAGATACAAGCACAGGCGGTATTGTTATTGAGGGTGTGTTAAACCCACAAAACTATCCACTTGATCCAGGTAACGTTGGTTGGAGTGGACTATCAGGACTAGCGGCAGGTGGCCAACCTAGCTTTGCACAGGTGGCACCAGGTGGAGGTGTTACATGGAGTACAGGTCCTACACAGGTTATTAGAAACGGAACTACAACTTCACAATTGACAGCATCAGCTGATGCATTGTATGCCAATTATTGGGGCAGGAATTATTTATATTTCTCAGAAGCTCAATGGGAAGCAATGAACGGTGAAGTTGTTGTTGGTACAGAAGTTATTGCAACAGGTAGTCCGGGTTCAGGTACTTCAGACTTTCCATCAGGAACAACTATAACTCAAATTTACGACCAAGGAAGTAGATACTTTGTTAGATTCACAAACGGTGCATCAGGACAAATTACTGCTGGTGAATCAGTTACATTTGGTGTAGGTGGTGATTTAACTTATACTAACTATTTGTACTTTACAAAAGCAAGTTGGGAAACAACTCAAGCAGTTGCTGGTACAGAAGTAAGTGATGCGAAGTTTCCGGGAGGTACTGCGGTATCACACGTTGCCCCTCTAGCACAGTTTGGTGGAACAGAGTTTTATAAAGTAACATTTTCACAAACATCAATTGCAACTGTAACTGCTGGCGCAACTGTAGGGTTCTTATTTGGACAACCACCGTATGCACAGCCAGGCGAAACTGTATTTTCATTTATTGCAAACCCAGGTGAACTTGCTAACTTAGACTTATCAGGTTTGAAAGAATTAACAAATACTACACTAGGCGGGCGAGGAACTTATCCTAATGGTCCTGATGTATTAGCAATTAATGTTTATAAGACGTCGGGTGCGGCAGTTGACGCAAACTTAATTCTTAGATGGGGCGAAGCTCAAGCCTAAAAGTTAAAAGCAATCGTTGAACGTATTACACCTTTTTGACTAGGTAATACTGTATGCTTTAAGTATGAAGGAAACATTAACATTCTTCCTTTAACAGGTTGGTATACACTTCCTTGCCAAGACCATATAGCATTAATATCATAATCTTGTGCATATTCAGTAAATGGATTAGGAGTTTTAAACATTAAACCTCCGGCGTGTTCGTTTGCTCTAACCCAGTATATTCCAGAAATACGTCCTATACCATGTTCATGTTCATCGTGATGATCGTTTTCAATATAATCTTGCACCCAATATTCAAATTCATCTAAATTATTTTTTATTTGTCTATTGATTGCTTTGTAATTACATCCTTCTTGGTATCTTTCTTTACACTCACGTATGTCACTCCATAACTCAGGAAGTTCTTTACGTAAATCTTTTATTGTTTTTTCGGGTTCAAAATAATCTGTTGAGTGTGGGGCAGGACCTTCGCGAGAAGGCATCTTATCTAAATTTTTAACTACAAGTTCTTCTACTTTATCAGCTACATCGGGTGACACATCGTGAACTAGTAACCCTATTGGAAACAAAGGTTCTATATGCATTAAGTTACCTTTGCAGTAGTCTGAGAAGTAGTATCACTAATTGTGGGATTAGTACCAGTATCTTTTTCGATAGTTTGACTATCTCCAGGTATAACACGATAATTATCTTCAACTGAATCAGCTGTACTAACTTCAGTTATACTACCTGGTTCTATGCATACTACTTGATGCGGTTGTAAAGGTGGGTTATGCCAAGTGCTTCCTGCTACTAAATCTTTTTGCAAAAGCTGGGCAGTTGTAGTATCAATCCAAAGTACTTTAAATTGACCATCATTAACAAACCAACTTTCTTCTTTTTCTTTATGAAAATGCATAGAAAATTTTGCTTCACGCTTTTCAAAAACTAAAATTTTCCCGCAATACTTCTCAGTAGAAGCCCAAATTAATTCATAACCCCAACCTTTATCTATTTTACCTTTTAATTGCGTCATAAAATAAAATCCTCTACTTTTCTAAAATTGTGTTCACCTATAGTATTACTTAACTTTTCTATGTTTGCTTTAGTATAATATTGGTATTGGTTTTTTAAATTATCAGGTATTGGAATTTCTACAACTTCAACGCCCCACTTTTTAGCCATTAAATCTGCTATATACCTGAATGATGTTGCTTTTCCTGTACCAATATTCCAAATATCTGTTGCATCAACTGTTAAAAACTTTTCCAAAATTTCACATACATCACCAACATGAATAAAATCTCTATAAATGTCATCACTACCTTTAAATATTTTTATCTTTCCAGTAGCTATAGCTTCATTTTTAAACTTATGAAATACACTCATTTGGTCGCCTTTATGATCTTCACCAGGCCCATATACATTAAAAAATCTAAAGCCTTGAACATTAACTTGATATTCACTCACTGATAAAACAAATCTATCAAATAAGTATTTGCTCCATGCATATGGCGACTGTGGATCTACAGGTGAATTTTCTTTAAACTCTTTATTATTACCATACAGACTGGCACTAGATGCATACATAAATGTTACACCAGAGATATCACATAATTCTAACATTTTAATACTAAATTCGTAATTTTGTTTTAATATTTTATCAACATCTTTTTCTGTTGTATCACTAATTGCTCCTAAATGAATTACTCTATCATGTTCTTTTGGATCTGGAAAACGACCGTCAATATATTCATAGCCCTTTACTATATGTCCTTTATGTGTAAAATAAGAGGATAAATTTTTACCTATAAACCCGTTACTTCCTGTAATTAAAATTCTCATATATTATTCGATTCTATTTTAATCCAAGACATACCACCTTGTCCTGTATTATTTTTATCTTGTTTTCTTATGTTTATTAAAGAAAAATTATGCTCTTCAATAAACTTTTTATGCATTGATAAAAAGTTAGGTATCTTATTTTCGTTTAACTTATTAACTAAAAGTTTTGTGTAATAAAACCCTTCAGGAAAGTTACTTAATCCATCTATAAAAATAGACGAATAGTCATTTATACTATAAAACGCCCATACCATTAATTTTTCAATAGTAGTAACCTCTCTATCAAAATCAGCAAATACACAATCAACATTACTAATTGGTTTAAATTCTATTTCTTTGTTTAATAAAGTAAAATGATTTTGTATTTCTATTTTTTCAACCATAGAATTAATAAACTCTGAATAAGTCTCACCAATTTGAGATACATATTCCATACCATTGTCAATGGTTATACATTTACCATATCCATTCTCTTTCATTGCAGAAGCAACTGCAAACGCAGTACAACCTAGTCCAGTACCGAACTCTACAAAAGTGTTATAATGTTTCATTTTAGTCAATGCATAAAAAAATAGTGAACTATCTTTAGTATTATATGCATCTCCAAAACGTTCTAAGTGAATTAGTAATTCTGAGTTCATTGTTTAATTTTCTTTATTAAGTCTGTTGTAGAATGTCCTTCTACTCTAGGAAATATAACGACCTTTGCCATCTCATTTCCTACAGTTGTTTCTACGGTATAGTCATCACCTTTTACAATAATATTTGGTTTAATTTTTTTAATAGTATCTATTGGAGTATCTTCGTCAAATATTATAACCTCATCTATAAACCCTAATTCCTCTAATGTTTCTTTTCTTTTAAGTTCATTATTAATAGGTCTATTTTCGCCCTTAAGACGTCTAACACTTGCATCACTATTAACACCCACCACAAGACGTTTACCTAGCTTGTGTGCGTGTCTAAGAAGCTTTAAATGACCAGTATGTAGTATATCAAACACACCATTAGTCCATACAATACCTCTATCCAAATCATCTAATGTTACTGGAACAACTCCTCGTTTTTCTACACTACGAGTGGCGGCATAACAAGCAAGTTCACAGGCAGAAGGAATACTTAATCCTTTATTATAAGCATAAACTATAACTGCTAAAACTATATCTCCTGCACCTGTAACATCTGATACTTCTTTTGTATCTTCTTTAAAATAATTATAATCGCCATTTTTATTTAAAACATGAATACCGTTTGCACCAGCAGTTACAATTAACCACGTCCAATTATGGTCACGCATATATTCTAATGCATAAGTTTTATTATACTTGCCATTCCATGATTCATATTCTTTCATGTTTGGCTTAACTAAAAATGCACCATCATAAAAACGTGCATCTTGTTTAGGATCAACAAATAATTTTATATCTGCTATACTTAATAAGTCTTCAATAGTATCTTCACTAACTGTTCCTTTATTATAGTCACTAATAATAACAATATCGTTAGCATAAACATTTTCTTTTAATCTATCAATTGCATCAAGCCCATAATAAACTTCTTCTCTATCCCAACGCAAAAGATGTTGTCCTGAATTCCCTACAAGTCTTGTTTTGGTAGTTGTTATTTTTAAATCACTAGCTAAATTAACAATTACATCAGTATTCTCTAATAACTTAAGAACCTTAATACCTTCTTTGTCTGTACCTATTGCTCCATATAACTCTATATCAACATTAATATTTTTTAGATTAATTGCTAAATTAGCCGCGCCACCTAAATTAAATGTTTGATGATGTTCATTCAAAATTAAAACATCAGCTTCGGGCGATACTCTATCAGCTTTACCGATAATCCAACGGTCTAGCATAATATCGCCATATACTTTAATCATTTTGTTCCATCAATGATACTAATTTAAAAACAGTTTCTAATTTTGTTAAATTTGCTTTATTTTGTAATGTATTACGTAGCCCTTGATGTAATGGTTTAGGCCAGTTATTAAAACTTACCCAAGCAAATCCATTATGCTCTTCATTTAATTTTGGAATGAATTCAGTTTTTATTACGCAAAGATAGGTATGGAAATTAAATTTATCATCTCTACTAACAAATGTTTCTAGAGGAATAGACTTTATTATAGTAGGTGGATCACCTATTTCTTCTTTAATTTCTCTTTGTAATGCTTGAAATGGTATTTCTTCACTTTCATTAGTACCACCAACAAGACCCCAAACGTTATTTTGTTTGCTTTGTACTCTATGTAAGAATAAAAATCTTTGTGTATCTAATGTGTAAAAGAGGGCACCACTACATATAATATTAGCTGACATACTAATAATTATGCTAAAGTGCTACTCGCCAAGTGCCTTTTCGGTATTCGCCTTCGAAACTTAATGTCCATTCTGTACCGTCCCATTTATATTGGATACCGGTATTAAGGTTGGTTGTATATTTTATATCTACAGTTGAATCAGATCCATCATTATCACTAGCATTGAATACTATAGTCCAAGCATTACCATCCCATTCAATTATATCATTTTCTGATGCAATTAAATCATTACCACTAATATCTTTCCAAGCATCTGCGCCATCTACATTTGTTTGGTCTCCAATATCACCTAGTAATAAAATTCTAACACCACTTTGTTTAATATTTGTAGGATTAGTTCTTGTTGGATCAATTATATAATCAATAGTTCCTTTAGTAATTGCTGGTCCTTCAAATACTGAATTAGTTGGAATAGTATCAGTATCCCAGTTTACAATAATTTGTGTTTCATCTAATTCATTAAGTGCAATAGTTCCTATAACACTACCTAAATCTAATCTGTTTAAATAAAGTTTACTTAACCCAGCTATGTATTCTCCAGGTAATGCATCTAAAATTACTCGCCAATTTATTTCACCAGCAATACCTTTATCACCTACTACAGCAATACTATTAGTTACTATTAAATCATAATCTTTAAATGTAGTAATTGCTAACGACACAGCATCGGCTCTAGTTGCTGTAGCTGACTTGTCATGTTTAGTACTTGTAGCATCATCACCTTTAACATCTTGTGATTCACTATCATCGTAACGTTTAAGTTCAGGTTGTGAAGCACCTAAATCAATTGTTCCTTTAGTTTCATCAAAAATACTCATTACAACACTTGTTATAACTCCTAATTTTTTAACTTTAGCAGGAGGTGATATCCAAATAGGAGTACTAAATCCTATTTGTGCAACATCAATCATACTTTCTGTACCGATAGGAATACTTCTAGTTGAGAATTGAATGTTTTCTAAATCTACTACACTTAAACTAGTCCAGTCGATATAATTATCAGTTGTTTGAATTTCTAAACTTGGATTAAACAATACTAATATTTGTTCTATTATTTGTAATTTTTGTTCTGTATTAGTTGACCAAATATCACAATTTACAACTAACTTAAATGGTGTTGGTGCTAATCGTTCTACGGTGTAATTATTTCCTTGTGTATTTAAATATTCTTCCCCGTCAGCATCATAACTTCTTTCACGTAAATGAATTTTTCCTGTATAAGTTGCATCGATAGTTCTACTTCTATCCATTTCTAATCCAGTTACATAAACACTTATTCTAGGAGCACTAGGTATTTTATTCTCGCTATTATCTCGTATGATATGGCCAACCTGACGGGTAATGTCACCATACATTACAGGTATTTGTGTTAAATTACCCTTACCATCTTTATAAGAAAAGTTACTAAACAACCGTATAAGTTGAGTAATATAACGTCTTATTTGTCCATCATAAAAATGTTGCATTAATTATCTGCCTTTGGTTTAAGTGCTTTAGACAACGGTTGACGTTCTTTAACAGTTTCTGTTCCTATCACATTTTCTTTAGCATTATTAATAAAACCAGTTTTTATTGTAGTTCTTGTATCTGTATTTGTTAACGTCATACGTACTGCATCTTCCATTTTAATCCACCTGTTCCCATCATACCTAAATAATCTATTAGGTAAGAAATCTGTTCTTAAGAAATAATCACCTTTAATTTGTAGTGTTGGAAATCCTATACCATGACCAAACGCTTCTCCATTTGGTGCTATACCATCACCTAATAAGTAACCATCATAACCATTTCGTTCAGGTGTTTGGTTAACTCTGTCTGCTAATAAAGTTGCCTGCGATGCATCTAATGTATCAATATCTGTTGTAACAAGTTCTGGTTTACCATCTTTATCAACTTGTAATGTATATAAATGTTGTGTTTCATAACCTGACTTAGGTGCATCAGCTTCTGCTTGAGCAACAACTGCCTCATTAATTTGCATTTCTTTTTCATACGTAGACAATACATCACGTAATGTATTAGCTGAACCTTCTTCTGCTGGTAGATCAAGTATTTCTTTAAACTCTTGACTATCTACAATTTGTTTCATTTTTACACGATACAAATGTGGATACCAAGTTTGACTAAATCCTTCAGCCGCCCTATTAACATCTTCAACAACATAAAAACGTTTTAGTGCAAGACTAAAGTCATTAAGTGCATGAGGATCTTTTAAATGAGGTAATTCTATTACATCACCTGACATAATTTTTCTACCTAATGTTTTAACACTATCATTAATGTGCATAGTCATAAACAATGTATCATTTTGTAGGAATAATCCAAACTGACTCATATCAAAGTCAATATCTTGTACATTGTAAATACCCCTAGTATGATAAATGTCAGGATCATACTTTCTATCCCTATTTTCAAGGAATAGCATATCTTGTATATTTGTTTCTTTTACTGCATCGTAACGGGGTTGATCAGCTGTAGCGGCAGTTTCTTCAGGATTTTGTGGTCCTAAATACTTGTGAATAAAAACGTCAGTTCCACCGACTTGAAACATCTCCCCAATGTGCTTATCTAGGAAGATATAATCGTCACCGCGTTCGGGCTTATATAGTGTGAGTCTAGGCATCGTAACAGTATTTATTCGATGTCGGTATCCGATAAATACATATGGAGAGCATACAATATGAGCGATTTAGCTACACAAAAACAAGAAGTATATGATTATGTAAACCTAAGCCTCGGTGGAGGAATGGTTGATGTTGAGCTTGATCCAGCTCATTATGAAGAAGCCCTTAAAAAGGCTTTTGCTAAATTTAGACAGCGTTCTGATAATTCAGTTGAAGAATCATATTTATTTTTACCAACAGTAATTGATCAAAATACTTATATTTTACCAGAAGAAGTAGTCGAAGTTAGACGTATACATAGACGTTCAATAGGATCACGCACTGGCGGTGGAGATGGTGGTACATTATTTGAACCATTTAATTTAGCATATACAAATACCTATCTATTAGCAAGTACAAATATGGGTGGGTTAGCTACATATGAATTATTTGCAGGATATCAAGAACTTGTTGGAAGAATGTTTGGTAGTTTTATTGAATTTAAATGGAATACAACTACTAAAGAATTAACAATATTACAACGTCCACGTGCTCAAGAAGAATTACTATTATATGCTTATAATTACCGTCCTGATAGCCAATTATTAAAAGACTATCTAGCTCACCAATGGTTAAAAGATTATACACTTGCTACTTGTAAATATATGCTTGGAGAAGCACGAAGCAAATTTGCCACAGTAGCTGGTCCACAAGGTGGTACATCACTTAATGGTGATGCTCTAAAACAAGAAGCTATTGCTGAAATACAGCAACTTGACGAAGAACTTAAAACACAGGTTGCGGGTGGTCAAGGATACGGCTTCTCAATTGGTTAAAATTACACTTGACATTTAACTAAATTCCTCGTATAATATAGTCATAATGAGGAATGATCAAATGGTAATCGGAATATGTGGGCTTATTAGCTCAGGTAAAGATACAATAGCGGATTATTTAATTAAAGAGCATAATTTCCAAAAAATCTCATTTGCAGACAAACTAAAAGATAGTGTAGCGGCTATGTTTGATTGGGATCGTGAACTACTTGATGGCAAAACTGCTGAAAGTAGAGACTGGCGTGAACAAAAAGACACGTATTGGACTAATGAAACAGGTAAGGAAATTACCCCACGATATGTGTTACAACTGTTTGGCACAGAATGTATGCGTAACGGATTTTATGACGGTATATGGGTTAGTTTAACTAAAAAGAAAATATTAGATAATCCAGATACAAACTATATTATTCCAGATACACGTTTCCCCAACGAAGCTAAAATGTTATATGAAATTAATGGAGAAGTTTGGCGTGTTAAACGAGGAGAAGATCCGAGTTGGTTTAGCGAATATCAAGAATTAGGTGTTGAACCTACTACCATACACCCTAGTGAATGGGCTTGGGCACAAACTAAATTTAAACATATTATCAACAATAATGGTACTATTGACGAACTTAAAGGTCAGGTACTAAATCTCCTTGTTTCCAAGTAATACCTTCTTTATATAAAATCTTACTACAATTTGCACAAATAGTTTTTAAATTTGATGTACGAACATTATTAAGGTTACCATCTATGTAGTAAACATGAAATTGTTCTTTATGCCTACTACGAAATCCACACTTATCACAAACACTTTTTTGTTTGTATCCAGCAAGAGCCCACTTAGGTAACCCGGGTTCTTTGCTTCCACGCTTGGCACAGTTCTCACAAAGACTTCGATAATAAGGAACGCCTGCCTTATAATAATTAATTGCTACCGGCTTTTTACCGCATTTGCATAAAGGTCTCATAGTAATATTTATACCTCCCCTTTTCATATCCCTTTTGTATCCTAAATTAGCGGATCATTCCGTGGTGTTTTTTGGTAATTCATATAAATACTAACAATAAGATGACTTATGTCCAACGGGAGAACATACAATGGCTAATTTAGTATCACCAGGCGTACAAGTTCAGGTTATAGACGAAAGTTTCTATACACCAGCTGAACCAGGTACAGTACCTATGATATTCTTTGTGTCTGCACAAGATAAGACAAATGGTGCAGGAACAGGAACAGCTACGGGTACAACACTGAAACAAGCAGGAACACCTTTCTTGCTAACATCACAAAGAGAATTAACAGAAACATTTGGAGATCCAAGTTTCTATACAGATACAAATAACAATCCAATTAATGGTAGTGAGATTAACGAATATGGGTTACAAGCGGCTTATTCATACTTAGGTGTGAGTAACAGAGCATGGGTAACTAGAGCTGACGTTAACACTTCAGAATTACTTGCGGCGGCAGTAGAGCCAGCGGCAGATCCTGCAGATGGAACATTTTGGTTTGATACAGGAAATACACTATGGGGTATATTTGAATGGAACGCTAACGCGGCTACTGTTACTGGTGGACAGACATTTACTAATAAAATACCTTACGTAATTACAGACGAAACTAAAGTAACAAGTGGCGAACCTAAGACATCCGTTGGTCAAGTAGGGGATTACGCCGTTGTTGCAACAACAACTTTAAACAAAGTATTTTATAAAAATGCAGATGGCGCCTGGGTACAACTAGGAACAGCTAACTGGATTAAATCACACGCGACAGTAACAGGAACAGAGAGCAATCCGACATTAACTGCTAACGCTACTATGAGTGTTAACACTACAACAGTAGATGTTGCGGCAGGAACTACATTAGCGGCTTTGGTAACTGTACTAAATGGCTTAGGTATTGCAGGCATAACTTCAGCGGTTGTTGATGGTAAATTTGAAATTTACTCAACAGGCGTAGATGTTGTATTAGCAACAAATGGATCAACATTACTTTCAGAAGTTGGTCTAACAGCTGATACATTTAAAGCACCTGCATTACAAATTGGTCCACATACTGATGTACCAGCATTTAAAATAAGTGACGGTGCTACAAAAAGACCAACAGGGTCTATATGGATTAAAACTACACAACCTAACTTAGGTGCTCGTTTTAGAGTTAAGAAATTTAACGGAACGACTGACCTTTGGGAAGATATTGTAGCTCCAATGTATGCTAATAATCACTCAGCATTGTTTAACTTAGACAAAGCTGGCGGTGGTGTTAATTTAGCAATTGGTTCTTTATATGTTAATTACAATAACGCTGAAACAACAGACGTTGTAGCTGACTTTAAAATCCATAGACGTGTTACTACAGGAAACACAACTATTACAAGTGATATAATTACAACTCAACTTACAGCTACCACTTATGCATTTAATATCCAAGAGTCAATTGTTGGAACAGAGGCTCTAGGAGCAGATGTAACAGTTAGTGTTACAACTACAGCGGCATCAAGTGATGCTGACGAAGTTGCAGGAGCAATTAACTCAGCAGGATTTACTAACATTGAAGCTTCAGTAGATGCTTCAAATAGAATTGTTATTTCACATAACGATGGTGGTGAATTCCGCATTAAAGATACAGGTGGCGTACTTAACTTGGCTGGATATACAGCTTATGTAGATTCAACAACAGGTACACCTAACTTATATACAGCACCAACTGGCGACAGTACACACGATTTTGTTGCAAGTAACTGGCAAGTATTAACTTATACAGCAGGATCAGATGCACCAACTGCCTTAACAACAGACAACCGTTTATGGTACAGTTCGATTGTTGATGAAGTTGACATAATGATTCACAATGGTACTACTTGGGTAGGATATCAAGATTCAACAAGTCCATTTTATGAAGTTGCGTCAGCTGACAAAACTGACCCAGCAGGTCCGATTGTAGCGGCAACAGAGCCAACTTTACAATCAGATGGTACTGCACTTAAAAATGGTGATCTTTGGATTTCAACAGCAGATGTTGAAAACTATCCACAAATTTACAAATACAACGGCGCTACTTTAAAGTTTGTTTTAATTGATTCAAGTGATCAAACTACTGAAGACGGAGTTTTATTTGGAGATGCACGTTATAACACAGCAGGTGCTAATTCGGATAAAGAAGGAACTATTGCGGCACTATTAGTAAGTAACTTTATTGATACTGACGCTCCAGATCCAGCACTATATCCAAAAGGTATGTTGCTTTACAATCTACGTAGAAGCGGATTTAATGTTAAGAAATTTGTTCGTAACTATGTAAACACAGCAACTGACAATATTAGATTTGGCGACGAATCACAAGACGCCTACTATGCACACCGTTGGGTTACTGAATCAGCTAACCAACCAAATGGTGCAGGTAGCTTTGGACGTAAAGCTCAACGTAAAGTTGTTGTACAATCATTACAAGCATTAGTAAACAGCAATCAAAAAATTAGAGATGATGAATCAAGATTGTTTAACTTAATGTCTTGTCCTGGATATCCAGAACTAATTGGTGAAATGGTTACATTAAATTATGATAGAAGCCTAAGTGCATTTATTATTGGTGACAGTCCATTTAGACTAACACCAGATGCAACTACACTTAATAACTGGGGCAAAAATACAGCTCTAGCAGTTGAGGATAATGACGACGGACTTGTTACTTTTGATGAATACTTAGGTGTATTTTATCCAAGTTTATTTACAAGTGACAATGCAGGTAACAACGTAGTTGTTCCACCAAGTCATGGTATATTAAGAACATTTGCATTAAGCGATCAAGTTTCGTTTCCATGGTTTGCACCAGCAGGAACAAGACGTGGTGGCATTACGAATGCAAGTGCGGCAGGTTACATTGATGACGAAGGCGAATTTGTAAGTACTGCACTTAATGAAGGACAACGTGACACATTATATAGCAACGCTATTAACCCGGTTACATTTTTAACAGGAGCAGGGTTAGTAAACTTTGGACAAAAAACAAGAGCCAAGAATGCATCGGCACTTGATAGAATCAATGTAGCACGTTTAGTAATTTACTTACGTGGGCAACTTAAAAAACTTGCTAAACCTTATATCTTTGAACCAAATGATAAGATTACACGAGACGAAATTAAGGCGCAAACTGATACTTTGCTACTTGAATTAGTTGGTCAAAGAGCACTTTATGATTTCCTAGTTGTGTGTGATGAATCAAACAACACACCAAGTAGAATTGACCGTAATGAGCTTTATTTAGATATAGCTATAGAACCAGTTAAAGCAGTAGAGTTTATTTACATTCCACTAAGGCTTAAAAATACTGGTGAAATAGCGGGACTGTAAAATGATAAATACTATTAACAGGGAGATATTATAATGAGCATTTCGACATTATCAAAACTTACAGTACCTTTAGATTCAAGTGCATCAGCGTCGAATCAAGGGCTGTTAATGCCAAAACTCCAATATCGCTTTAGGGTGACATTGGAAAATTTTGGTGTATCAGGCGCAACAACTGAGTTAACAAAACAGGTTGTTGATGTTACAAGACCTAACGTGTCTTTTGAAACTATCACGGTTGATGTGTACAACTCCAAAGTATTCCTAGCAGGAAAACATACTTGGGAACCAATTACACTTAACTTACGTGAAGATGTTTCGAATAACGTACAAAAATTAGTTGGTGAGCAACTACAGAAACAATTTGATTTCTTTGAACAATCAAGTGCGGCTTCAGGAAGCGATTACAAATTCGTAACTAGAATTGAAATTTTAGACGGTGGTAATGGTGCAAATGCGGCAGGTGTGCTTGAAACATTTGAATTATACGGTGCTTATCTTGAAAGTGCTAACTACAATACATTGGCATACGCTACAAACGATCCAGTGCAAATTGCGTTAGTAATTAGATATGATAACGCTATACAAACACCACAAGGTACAGGTATTGGCACAGCTATTGGTAGAGGAGTTAATACTGCTATTACCGGTGGTGGCGCTCAGTAATACTATTAAACTATAATATTTCCGAGAAACGGGGGGTCTTTTTAGGCCCCTTTTTTCTTTTTAAATACCCACTTATTTTCCTAGATAAATAATAGTATGGCAAGTAAATTTCAAGCATTCTTTGATAACATATTATCAGGGGCTACAAACCCTAAAGGTAACCTTGCCGATTGGCAACACGCTAGGGCATTATATACTAATGACGACTTTCGTCTAGCACCTAAACAAAAGTTTCTATATCATGTAACTTTTAATTTAAATGCTGATGCAGTTAAAGTAATTCCACAACTTAACACTTATGAACTTAATATGCTTGTTAAGGCTGTAGAATTGCCTAAGTATAGTGTATCAACTAATTTAAAACATCAATATAATCAAAAACGTGTTTTACAAACAAGGATGGATTATGATCCTGTTTCTATAACTTTCCATGATGATAATTTTGGCATGACCACTGCGATGTGGGAAGCATATTATAGATATTATTGGAGAGATGGAACTTATGCATCATTTACTGCTGGAGATAACGGAACACCACAAGATCGTAGTGCCGCCTATAACAGAGGAAATACTTATAACGGTGAAGTAGTAAACGGATTTCGTTATGGGATGGACAACGATAGTTTTCAAAACTTTTTTAATAGTATTCAAATTTGGCAAATGTCTAGACGAAGATATACTTGTTTTACATTAGTTAATCCATTAATTACAAGTTGGCAACATGACACAATGGAAAACTCAGCAAGTGATGCCGTGCAAAGTACAATGCAACTTTCATACGAAACTGTATGGTACGGTCGCGGAGCAGTCCAACAAGGCATAGCACCTAAGAGCTTTGGATCACCATCTGGACACTATGATACATCTCCAAGTCCACTAACAATAGAAGGTGGAGGCACAGTGAGTCTAACTGGTCGAGGAGGCGTACTTGAAGGCGGGTTAGGTATCCTTGGAGACATTACAAGTGGACAAGCATTTAAAAGTCCAACTGCTTTTCTTGGTACTGTACTTAAAGGTGCAAACGTTTTTAAAAATGCAAAAAGTTTATCACGTGGTGGCTTACGCCAAGAAGGATTTAATATTTTAAAAGGGGCAATTGGAGCTATAGGAAGTGTTAATCAAGTTGGTGGTGTTGCAAATACACTTTTCCCGAAAGGTTCAGCAACTTCACTCGTTAGTACAATCTCTGGAGTAACTGCTGTTACTAGTCTAGTAAGTGCCGTACAAACCTCTTCAGGTACTGAAATTGCAAACTCATTACTTACTAATCAAGGTAAATTAAATGATTTAGTTGTTGCATTTACAGGAAAGAAAGATCACCTTAATGCTGGTGGGGCTTCTAGTATAGATGCAATGGTTGATACTTTTAATAGTTTACCAGAATCGAGTAAAGAAACGAAGAGAAATGAAATCATTGCTCAAGCTGAAACTTTAGCTAAAAATAATCCACACTTAAGATTTACATAAGGAAAATAATATGCCAGTAGTAACACCAAACCCACAACCAATTAATTTACCAAGAGTTGATAAGAATGATTCTGCACAAGAAGTCAAAAATTTCTTAGATCAATATTTTACTGCGTCTATTAGTTTTCCCTCTAACCAAGTTGATGCAGTTATTGGCTTTTTTGAAAATCGTGGATTTGATAAAGTTAGTTCACAAACAATCGGTACTATTCTTATGCAACAAGCCAGAATAGATGATGTTAATGTATTTGAATTACTAGATACACTTAAAGGTTATGATAACCTTGCATTAAGTGGAATTGTGACGGAAGTATTAAATTATAATCGATCAAAAATTAGTACTCTAGGTTATAAGGTAGATACATCTACTAATAAATTAGAGACAAGAAACGTATTGGTATGATATGCCTAAGTTCGCCCAAGGACGTTATACGTTAAAAAATGATAACAAGTACCTAGGTAGAAAAACTCCTTTATATAGATCAAGTTGGGAATTTGCTTTCATGCGTTTTTGCGATGAAAGTCCTTCTGTTTCTAAATGGGCTAGTGAGTCAGTTAAAATTCCATATAAAGATCCCTTAACAGGAAAACTTACAATTTATGTTCCTGATTTTATGATTCAATATACTGATAGAAAAGGTAAAGGCCACGTTGAACTTATAGAAGTTAAACCTGAAAACCAAATGACTAAAGAAAGTGTTGGGCGAAACAAATATAGACAAGCTCAATATGTAAGAAACATGGCTAAATGGGAAGCCGCTAGACATTGGTGTAAACAACGTAAAATTCTTTTCCGGGTAATTAACGAAAACGATATTTTTCATCGCGGCAAAAAACGTTAATATGCATCATATATTACTAGCAGGCGATAGTTGGGCGTGTGGTGAATGGGGTGAAAGAAGTTCTGTAAAAATATCTAGTCATCGAAAACCAACTTTTAAAAAAGAAGGGTATGGTGTTATACACCCTGGCATTAATAAACATTTAAAACTTGCAGGTCATAAAGTAAGACTTGTCCATCACTTTGCTAATAACCACGCAATAGACTTACTTGAAGAATATTTAAAAACTCGCAATCCTACTATTATACTTTTCTTTGTTACTGATCCTTTACGTAATACTACTTTAGCCGATGAAACAAGTGTAACCAAAAAATCATTTTTATCTATTATACAACATCTTGCAACAAGAGAAAATTTTGAAAAATTTCATCATGAGTGTTTGCATGAAAACTTCCAGCGTTTAAATAAATTAAAGAGAAAAATTTATTTGATTGGGGGCTGTCAACGAATATATAAAGAAGAAATTAAGCAATATAAAAATTTAATTTGCCTAACAGAATGTTTAGCAGAGCTTGTTTGTCCAGAATATAATTTTCCTAACTTCTGGGATAGTGGATGGAGTAAAAATATAAAATGGACAAAACAACCTAAAAGTAAAAGAAAATGGTTTGATTATTTTTATGATGAAAATGCAAAACAATGGGAAATGTATCATAATAATAAATGGCGACCTTGGTTTCATCCTGATGGACATCATCCAAATAGGTACTCGCATGAGCTATTCTATAAATGGCTTACGGAGAATGTTGTGGAGCTAAATAGTAGTAGTTAACGGAGAATGAGATGGCGTATAGTGAAAAAGTGTTAGACCATTATAATAACCCACGTAATGTTGGCATCCTAGATAAAGACTCGCCGGATGTTGGTACTGGAATCGTTGGAGCTCCAGCGTGTGGTGATGTAATGAAGCTTCAAATTAAAGTAGAAGATGATACAATAGTAGATGCAAAATTTAAAACATATGGTTGCGGATCCGCTATTGCTAGTTCAAGTTTAGCAACTGAATGGCTAAAAGGAAAAACTGTAGGACAAGCACAAGAAATAAAAAATACAGAAATAGTTGAAGAACTATCATTACCTCCAGTTAAAATTCATTGTTCAGTTTTGGCAGAAGATGCAATCAAGTCAGCTTTAAAGGATTACAGAGAAAAAAGATGACAAAGAAATTAGAAGAACTATTAAATTTACCTGAGTCTAAAGAAATTATAGATGAAGCGAAAAATAAAGCAAAAGAAGAAGCAAAACTGGAACAAAAAGAAACGTTCCGCGAAATAGCCGAATTCGATAAAATTACAGCCGCTTTACCTCAAGTAAAAGGACTAGGTCAATTAGCAGATACAGAACTTAATGATGTTGCCGATAAGGCCATGTCAGCTTATGAAGATTTAATGGATCTAGGAATGAATGTTGAATCACGTTACTCAGGGCGTGTATTCGAAGTAGCTGGTCAGATGCTTAAAACTAGTCTTGATGCTAAAAATGTTAAATTAAACAACAAGCTAAAAATGGTAGAACTCCAGCTTAAAAAAGAAAAAATGGATAGAGAAAGTACCTTAGATGATGGTAATCTAGTTAACGGTGAAGGATATGTAGTTACAGACCGCAATAGTCTGCTAGAAAAACTAAAGAAGATAGATAAATAACATTATAACGGGAAACAAGGTCATGAGTAAAACATTTGTTGAACATCTAAACGAAGCAAAAAAGACGTATTCTTTTAAAGTAGGAATTGCGGGTGATCTACCTGCTAATTATCCTGATCAGCTAGAAGAAGCACTACAAAAATTTAAAGTAGAAAATATGAGCCAAGGTAAAAAAACACCTATTCAAGAGCGTCCATTAGATTTTCCACAATTACAAAACACCCATGTTCACTACTATGACGTTGAACTTGCTTATCCAACAACACCACAAGTACTACAACAATACATAGCAATGACGTGTGGAATTCATGAGTCTTATGTTATTGTCCGAGGTGATGGTGCACCTCAAGAAGAATATCAAGATAAATCAAACTATGATAAAGTTTATACTCCTAGCTTAGGTACAGATTTAACAGATGCGGAAGCAGATGCACAAAAGAAAGTAGCAGGTAACAGGACTATGGACTTATTAAAAGAACTTGAAGGCGTTCGTGCAGAACGTGAAAATAAACAAGTTCCTGATGGTATATCTGATACAGAACAAAAACATGATATGGGTGAGCCAGGTAAAACAAGTCCTGTAGGGAGCAAATAATGAAACTAGAAGATGTTTATAAAAAAATAGATTCACTTAATGAAACTCAAACGAAGGAATTAAACGAAATTGCTTCTATGAATATTTCAATGAGTGGTGATACTGCCGACGATGTTGGCAAACTTATGGCCATGATGAAACTTGCAGGCTTAGACGACGCTGGACCAGTTGGTCCAACAATACCTTCAAGTCCATGTGGTAAACCAGTTGGTGGCGATATGCCAGTAAATCCAAGACCAGATGATGTAGAAAAATTTAAATCACATCAACATGATGATCCAACTATTCCTGGACAAGATGATGTTGCAGGTGACCAAGACTTAAACGCAGGACCAATCGGAGCATTGGTTGGTGCAGGTTTAGGATATGGCGGAGCCAAAGCGGCTGGCCTAGGAGCACTTGGAACTGTCGGTTCATCACTAGCCGGTGGCTATGTTGGTGACAAAGCAACTGATGACGAAAGTCTTAATGCGGCTATGCAACAAGACCCAAGATCAGAATTAGAAAAATTTCGTGATATTATAGATGCAGGCGACGAAGCGCCAGCAGGTGATGCCGAAATTATAGATACTGAAAAAACTGACTATGCTAATCAGCCAGACGAAAAATATGGCGATACAGAACTTATGACTAAAGATTTAGCAGGTGGATTAAACGGTCCTAAAGCTTCTTATCCAAAAGTAGCAGGTGGTGATAACCCAATGTCAATTCGAGCAGAATTAACTCGTTTAGAAAATGACATTAAAGGTAAACTAGCGGCTTCTTTAAAAGAAAAATTAAGCGGAGATAAGTAATGGCAGGTTTTACAAGAACGAACGGCTTAGGCGTAACAGTTGGTACTTTATACCAACACAATGCTAAAGGCTTTTTAGTAACTGTTAAAAATACTGGCGGCACAGCAATTGATTTAAGAGCAGAAGATGATGCTGTTGACGAAGCAGGCGAAATGGTTATTAAAGAAACTAGTCCTTTAATGTATCAATTAGTTGATGCGGCAACAGGAATCATTTATATGATTACAGATGCGGCTCTTTCAGCTAGTGATATTCAAGCAAGAATACGTAGCTTAGGATCAACAGTTGGACCAAACAACATTGATGTTACAGGTACTACTGCGGCGGCCGTAACCGGCATAACATTAACATAATAAACACAACAATATTTCCTCCCATATTGTAAACTCAAATAGGGCCTTTGGGCCCTATTTTTGCCAATAAATACGTTATCATGAGTATAAAAAGTTTAGACGGCGTTTTAACTAAAAAGGCTCACCTTCGTGAGTCATTTAATGAACAACAAATAGAAGACCTTAAAAACTGTATGGATGAAGAGACCGGTTATCTTCATTTTGCAGAATACTTCTATAACATTCAACATCCTGTTGAAGGTAAATTATTATTTAAACCATACGACTATCAAATAAAACTCATGCAGGCATATCATAATCATAGATTTAATGTTAATATGTTACCACGACAAAGTGGTAAAACAACTTGTGCTTCTGCATATCTTTTATGGTATGCTATGTTTCATCCTGATCAAACAATACTAATTGCCGCACATAAATTTGCTGGCGCTCAAGAAATTATGCAACGTGTTCGATATGGCTATGAATTATGTCCTGATCACATTCGTGCTGGAGTAACAAACTATAATAAAGGTTCAATGGAATTTGAAAACGGTAGTAGATTAGTAAGTGCTACTACTACAGGTAACACTGGTAGAGGTATGTCTATATCTTTACTATACTGTGATGAGTTTGCATTTGTTAATCCTAGTATTGCTGATGAATTTTGGACTTCAATGTCACCTACATTAGCAACAGGTGGTCGTGCAATTATTACATCAACACCAAACTCAGACGAAGATACATTTGCAATTATATGGAAAGAATCACAAAATAAATTTGATGAAAACGGACTTGAACAAGCAGTAGGTATTAATGGCTTTCACGGATTTACAGCTAATTGGGATGAACATCCTGATAGAGATGAACAATGGGCTAAAGACGAAGTTGGTCGTATTGGTGAAGAAAGATTTAGACGTGAGTATGGTTGTGAATTTTTAGTTTATGATGAAACACTAATTAATGCAATTAAATTATCTACTTTAGAAGGAACAGATCCTATACTTAATATGGGGCAAACCCGATGGTACGGTAAACCAACTGGTGACAAAACGTATGTTATTTCTTTAGATCCTGCTATGGGTACTGGTGGTGATTTTTCAGCTATACAAGTAATTGAACTACCTACATATAATCAAATTGCAGAATGGCGGCATAATACAACACCCATACCCACACAAGTTAGAATTATGAAAGATATTTGTAATTATATTAAAGAAACGTGTAATTCTGATGGGCAAAATATTTACTGGAGTGTAGAAAACAACGCTATTGGTGAAGCCGCACTTATTGTTATTAATGACTTTGGTGAAGAAAATATACCTGGAATGTTTGTTAATGAACCTATTAAAAAAGGACATATACGTAAATTCCGTAAAGGATTTAATACTACACATATTAGTAAAGTAAGTGCTTGTGCTAAACTAAAAACTATGGTCGAAAACGATCGAATGCACATAAACAGCAAATTACTAATTACTGAGCTTAAAGGCTTTGTTGCGGCAGGATCTAGTTATAAAGCAAAACCTGGTGAAACTGACGATTTAGTTATGGCCGCTTTATTGGCTATGCGTATGATTAGCGTAATGAAAGCCTGGGATCCAAGGGTATATGATACATTTAACCAAGCTGACGAAGATCCAGATGACGATTTTGTACCGCCTATGCCAATCATGGTATCAACACAATACAGATAAATAATAACATGAGCACAATGGATAAAATATCAGAGAATTTGTTTGCTAAGATTAGGGGACGTTTCCCCTCAATTACATTGGGTGATGCTACTGGCGTAGTTACAGATGACCCCAAATTAGCTAGATATTTTGACTTTGATTTTAAAGACGGTGAAGAAATATTAGGAAAAGTAAGTATAACTATTAATGAAGAAACAGGCGTAGTAATAACTTACAATAATGATTTTATAACTAATGAAGCAGATAATGTTAAAGATAACTGGTACAATTTTTTAAAAGAAATAAGAGTATTTGCTAAGAAAAATATGCTAAATTTTGATACCCGTGACATTACAAAATCAAATCTCGATAAACGAGACTATGCCCACTTAACTAAAACTAGCTCCGGAGACAACACAATGAGTGAAACTAAAATGTACGGAACGAGTAGAACAAGCTATGAAGACATGGACAAAGCTCGTTTAGTACTAAAACATAATCAACCAGTTAATTTAGAAATACCTGGGTCAAGAACACAACACGTTCATAGCATTTATATTGAAAGCGATAACGGTGAAAGATATCGTTATCCATATAGACACCTAAATGGTGCAAGAGCATTAGCACGTCACGTCTCCGAAGGTGGTAATCTCTATGACGATTTTGGTAAACACATTGTTGGGTTAAGTGAAGAATTAGCAAAATTACGCCAGTTTAAAACATATATGAATCGTTCAGCAGTAATGGCAGAAGGACTTAAAGGTTACCTTGATGTTGTTAACGAACGATTAGAATCTGTTAAAAAAGAATGCTTAAAATTGCAACGTGAAAATTATTATAAAAATGCAATTGAAAATTATAAACAAGAAGTATTAGAAGATGTTCCAGAAGACGTTAGTAACAGTTGGATTGATGAATTAACTATTAGATCATTTAATGAAGAATTAAAAAGTGTATTCCCATACATTTATAAACTTATTAACGACTCTAAAAAAATTGTAGAAATGGGTCCAGAAGAAGAACTTAATGTTGAAGGATTTGATCCAGATGATTTTGACGACGAAGTAGATGTTGAATGGACTGGAGATGATGGCGAAGTAACAGGTGGAATGTTATATTATCATGCCACAGTTGATCACGAAAATGGAACAGTAACAGTTGATCCTAACTCACTTAGAGGTTCTGTTGATCAAGAACAGAATGCCGCTAAAGTAGATCAAGAATTAATTGATATGCAACTAAAAGATGATTTGAAACACTTTCTTGAAATAGCTCAAGACCATGCAGATGATATGTGGAGCCAAAGAGATAACAAATATTCAGCAGGTGGCGAAGAAATGAATTTTGATCCAATAGGACAATACGAAAAAGCTCTTTCTTATATTGTTGGTGAAGAAGAAAATGCATTAACAGATGGCAACGATGAAGATAAAGCACAAGCAGTTGAAAGACTTAATGGATTAATGGCAGAGCATTTCCCAGCAGGTGTTAATGGCACAAACGCAATTGAAAGTTTAGCTGGAATAATTGATGATCCAAAATTACAAGAAATGTTCCGTAAAGTTGGACAAAAAAATTCCGATATTTGCGTAAGACCACTTGTAATGAAATGGATTGCCGCACACGCACCAGATGTAGTTTCACAAGTTGATACTGGAGATATGCAAGGTGCAGAAGAGACATCATTAGAAGCACGACCATTAGACCATCCAGAAAAAGGATATTTTGATCCTGCTATAATTAAAAAAATTGTAAAACAAAAAGGCAAAGATCGTGACGCTAAAAAAGGCGATCCAAAAAAGAAACCATCGGAAAGATTAGAAGAGTTAATCAAAAGTTATTATGATTACACAACTAATAGGTTTCCAAAAGGCGAGACAGCGGTATTAACGGCTGTCGAAAAAGAATTTGGTGAGAGAAGTCTACCATTTGCAGAACAGATGATTACAAAACTATTTCATGGTCAAGATCGTGAAATGGAACGTGTAAAACAATTAGCTGGCGTTTAAAGCCACTATTTCGGCAACATAGAACTTGACTTACTAAATAAAAGATAGTAGTATATACATTATGTGCTACTGCTTAAGGCACTAACAGCGAAAGGCTTAACAATTAAAGGAGGCTTATAATTATGGCTACATTAGCAGAAATTCGTGAAAAACTTAAACAACAAGAGAATCGCTCTTCAGGTGGTTCCGGCGGCGACAACGCCATTTACCC
>Ga0206678_10000157_pt1 | contig 40786 bp, 29 predicted proteins | sample M180m12015metaG_FD_155453 | JGI IMG/M metagenome (GOLD analysis project Ga0206678, IMG submission 155453) | Ammonia-oxidizing marine archaeal communities from Monterey Bay, California, United States - M1 80m 12015 | ecosystem: Environmental > Aquatic > Marine > Intertidal zone | place: USA... | reverse complement strand
AAACTTAATTAATCCTCTAAAAAGCTCTAAATTATGTTCTTGATGTGACATTTATTATAATTTATTAAACAAGATAAAAGAATGTAAATACAAACACCCAAACTAGATCAACAAAGTGCCAATAAAGGCCTACCTTTTCAACCATTTCATAGTGGCCTCTTTTTTCATATGTTCCTAAAATAACATTAAAAAATATTATGATATTTATGATTACACCAGAAAACACATGGAATCCATGAAATCCTGTTATAAAGAAGAAAAAGTCTGCAAATAAAGGCATTCCATATTCATTCTCCCATAAATTAGCTCCATTAACAATTGATTTTCCATTTGCCCTTAAAATATTCAAAGATTCTTCTCTGGATAAAATAGTTTTTTCGCCAGTTTCATCTAAAATTTGTGTTCTTATCAAAATATTTGGAGAAGCCTCCATCCCTTCAATTACCTCATCAATAGAATAAGTTGGCAGTGTTCCTTCATCATAAAACCAAAGACCATTGGCCTCCTCATGTTGAATTCTATCGCTATGATGTTTATGAGCAAAATCATCAAGTGCTACTCTGTGATGAGAATGAGAGTCAACAAATTGTAAGATATTTCCTCCGTTAGTTTTTACAGCTCCATAATCCCCATTAATAAAAGTTGACCATTCCCATGCTTGAGATCCTACAAATATCAAACCTCCAAAAATTGTAAGTAACATGTAAAAGGCTACTTTAGATTGTTTCATTTGATGTCCAGCATCAACAGCTAAAACCATTGTTACCGATGACATAATTAAAACAAATGTCATAAATGCTACATAAATCATTGGTAATTCCTGCCCATGAAGAAAAGGGACATGCGTAAAAACTTCATCTGCAATAGGCCACGAATCTAGAAATTCAAATCTAGCATAACCATATGCAGCTACAAATCCAGAAAAAGACAAACCATCTGAAAGTAAAAAGAACCACATCATCAACTTCCCATAGGAAGCATCTAATGGCTTATTTCCCCCACCCCATGTTGTCTCCTTTGATGAAGCACTAACTGCAGAACTCATATTTTCTGTTGTTTTTAAGCGCCACAAAAATAACTATTTTATCTGAAGAAAACTAGAAATAAGAATAAGTAAATCCATAAAATATCTACAAAATGCCAAAACATCGAAGCCAACTCAAATCCTAAGGTATTATTTATTGAATATTTCCTTTTCATATTTCTATATATTACAAATAAAAGCACTAATAATCCTGCTGTTACATGAATAAGGTGAACAAATGCAATTAAAAATATAAATGAAGAAGTTATAGTACTTGTTGGTCCAGTAAAATGATAGCCATTTTCAATAATTTCATTAAATCCAATAAATTGACTAACAATAAATATTACGCCTAAAACAAATGTAGCTGTTAAATATACCGTAGTTGATCTAAAATTATTTCTTAATAATTCTCGTCTGGCTAAAACTAAACTTAAACTGCTAATAATAATTACGAATAAGCTAAAGGTAAAAGCAGAAGGTAAATCAAAATTTAATATCCAATCCTCCCTAGATTTACTAACGATAAAAGCGCTAGTAAACCCTGCAAAAGTCATAAACAAAGAGGCTATTCCAAACCACAGCATCATTTTAATAGCACGTCTGTTTTTACTATTTATATTTCCATTTATATTACTCATCTATCTTAAAAATTTATCTAGCAGTAAAACAATCTGCATCAAAGTTAAATAAGAAATACTGGCTAACATTAATTTTTTTGCATTTAAATCTGTGCTTTTTATAAATAATTTTACAGCATAAAAAATTAAAAATAATCCTATAATTAAAACTAAACCTAATCCATAAATACTCAAAAATAAATCTCCTGTTAGATTAAAGGCAGGAATAATTGACATTAGAACCGCCCATATAGAATAAAATAATATTTGTGATGTCGTAGATCTATCCTTTTTTCCTGTTGGCAACATCTTAAATCCAGCTTTTTCGTAATCTTTGTTCTGCATCCAACCTATTGACCAGAAATGTGGAAACTGCCAAAAAAATTGCATTAAAAATAACATAATAGCTTCAATACCAATTTCTCCAGTAGCAGCTACCCATCCCAACATAAAAGGTATAGCTCCTGGAACAGCGCCAACAAAAACAGACAGAGGTGTAATTAATTTTAGCGGTGTATAAACAGATGTATATAAAAAGATAGAAACAGCTGCAAGCAATGCTACCTTAGGGTTAATTATATATAATAATACAAGACCAATTACAGTTAAGAATATCGCTAATATTAATGCCGTATTTACAGATACTTTATTTGTGGGTAGAGGTCTATTTTTTGTCCTACTCATCAAAGCGTCTAAATCTCTTTCAATAATTTGATTGTAAATGTTTGAGGCAGCAACAACAAAAATACCTCCAAAAATTAATAGCATTAAAACCTTAATATCAAACTCTTTGAACCCCAACATATAGCTAATAAATGATGAAAAAACTACACTTAGGGTAAGTCTAAATTTTGTTAAATCAAATAATGATTTTATGGTCATATTTTTTTGTTACAAAAGATAAAAATTTTGAAATTCAAATATAAGTCTAATATCTAATTAGACAAATTAAAAAAGGTTAAAGTAAATGAATTTTTCTAATCCTGAACTTGGAAAATAATTGGCAATGAATAAGGTACAATTACTGCCTTCCCTCTTTGTCTACCTGGCTTCATTTTTGGCAATAGATTGATCACTCTTACAGCTTCTTTTTCTAGCCTTGGATGTGGAGCTCTAGCTCTCACTCCCATAACAGATCCTGTTCTGTCAATTTTGAAGATCACACTAATTCTCTGTCTTCCACTTAGACCAAGATCTCCTGCCAATTCAGTATTGAATTTCCTTTGAACAAATTTGGCAATTTTATCAGACATACATTGCCTTTTTGTTTCATTATTTCCTTTATCACATCCAGGGAAAACTGGAACATTTTCAATTATTGCAAAAGGCACCTCTACATCTTCATACTCATCAACTTCAATATCTTCGATATCTATCTCCTCCTCTTGGTCGGTTTCAGTTGACTCAATAACAGTTTCCTCAACTTCTTCTTCATCTTCGACTATCTCAATAACCTCAGGAGCAGGTGGTGGTGGTGGTGGTGGTGGTGGTGGGACTACTTGTTCAGTAACTGGGACCTCCTCCTCGTCTAATGCGTCCATGCTAACCTTGTCCAAATCTAAATCAGATTTGTCATAAACCTTGTAGTTTATAGCTCCATAGGCTAGGAACACCATCAAAGCTAATCCTATAGCAAAATACAAGGAACTATTTCTTCCTATATCAGCGTCCGGATTTTTTTTGATCTGCATTATTACCTTAGTTTGGAGGGTAAAATAACCAATTATTTAAATAAAAAGCAAGGGGATTATGATTTTTTAATACTGTTTTTTAATAACAAAAAACTGCAGCCAATTATTGTCCCTAGAGCATTGAACCAAATATCAAGCAGTTCTGCTGCTCTATAGTGTACTACCTTTTCTTGTAAAAATTCTATAAAAACTCCAAACAATATTGAGAATATGAAAAGATATATTAAAGTCTTATTTATAAATATATCCTTAAATGGGATATACCAAATAAGACAGAAAAAAAAATAAATTGCTGTATGGACTAATTTATCTAAATAAGAAACATCTGTCTGTAATTCAATCTTAATTAATGAAATGAACAATATAAAAATTGAATAAAAAAATGCAAGTAAAAAATTTGTTTTAATCGACACCAATAAGTTCTTTATATTGCTGAGCTGAAAGTAAATTGTTTACTCCGCTTATATCATCAATCTCTATCTTTATCATCCATCCATTTCCATAGGGATCATTATTTACATCCTCTGGAGTACTATCTAATGACTCATTAAACTCAATTATTTTTCCCGCAATTGGAAGGAATAAATCTGATACTGTCTTAACAGCTTCAACTGTACCAAATATCTCATCAGCATTTAAAGATTCTCCAACAGTTTCTACTTCTACATAAACTATATCACCTAATTCTCTCTGTGCAAAATCTGTAATACCTACAGTTGCAATTTTCCCATCTACCGAAATCCATTCATGATCTTTTGTGTATTTTAAATTTAAAGGTGTCTCCATTTTTTTAATTTAATTTCCAAAATTATATCTCATTGTAAATCCTGATCTAATAGTTGTTTGCGGAAATGCTGTTGAAATGGCATATTCTGAAAAAGAATAATCAAAATAAAAAATCCCAGTTAAATTTTTACTAAAAGCATAATCCGCAGAATACTTTAAATTCAATATTGTTTGACCAGAGGTTACTTGATTATTATCCAAATCCAAATATCTAACAATAGTTTTATTATTCCTAATAGAAAAATCGGCTTTCATCACTAAATCACTTTTAATTAATTGTCTTGATCCAGCTAATCGTGACCTAATTTGGAGATCTTTAATTCTATAGCCCAACCCAATAATATATTCATTTCCTTGAATCTCAGTTAATAAGTTATTGTCAAAACTTAAAGACAATAGTCTATCCTTCCTTATCTCTGCCAAAACTTTAAAAGAATTTTTCATTTCCATATCTAATTTAAATAATGGACTGAACTGTTCCATTAAATTAATATTGCTGTAAAGAAATTCATTTTTATAATTATCTGATTGATCCAATACTTCAGGGTCCTGAGAGAGGAAATCTAAATCTGGATTTCCAGCCTGGAAATCTAAATTAGATCTAAACTGATTTATAGTATAAGTTGAGTTATATCCATGTGTTATAGAAAATCTTTTAAAGTTCTTTTTAAACCATTTTAGCCTCATAAATCCAGTATATCTTAATGTCCAGTTTGGTATAGGAATATCTCTAAAGGCCCCTAGACTAACCTTGCTTGGGTCAGCCCCAGAATATGCTGATAGGAAGGCTGGTAATAAGACTGACTGATTGGTTCTGCCATATCCAAGTGGGAATCCGTCTAAATTGCCATCCTCAAAATTATTTGAATTACTAAAATCAATTCCTGCATTAAGAGCTAAACGTCTTGCAATAATTAATCGGTTATTTCTAAAAGTGTCAAACGTCTCAGAGCTATTTTCATCACTATTTGAAAATGCTGTTTTTATAAGCATCGTAGAGATATTAAAATTTCCTAAAGTATTTCTAATTAGTGCATTGTAATCATCACTTAGTCCATCATTATTGCTGTCAACTGTATTAAAAGTCTCAGTAATATTTTGTGAATACGTTCTTCCTCCTGTTAAATCAATTTTTAAATCCTTAATTGGAACTATATTGGCAGAAAAATTTAAGTTCTTATTTGTAACTTCGGAATATTGCTGATTGAATTCTGGGAATACTGTTAGCCATCCATTTCTAGCTGCTAGATATCTTATATCCCTTTGACTTCCAAAGACATAACCAAATGTTGGTTTAAAAGATCCTATAAAATCAGGTGTCTGTAAATATCCTGGAAGGAATGTTCCATTATTTTCAGCATAATTAAATTGAATTCTCTTAACAGCAGTTAACAATTCAATTAATGAGTTAACAAAAGGAGAAGTCTTTTTCTTAGTTTTATTATTTGATGTATTTGAGTTTCCAAAACCTGGTCCCGATTTAGCACCTGCCGAGTTATTTTTAGTAAGACCTATGTATTTATAGAATTTTGACATGTCTAATACGCCATTAAAATTATGAGTATTTGCATTTGAAATGGTATTCCCCAAATCATAAACCTGGCCATTAAGGGATAAATTCCCAAAAAGATCAGAACCTTTTTGCCATTGAAAATCTCCAGTATATGAATACATAGCTCTAATAAAGCTAAATGTTGGTATTTTATCAATTGGCAATTGATAATTAACTGCAAGTTGTTGAGTTTGTCGATTAGGATCGCCTATATCAAAAAATCTATTCCATACATCTAAGCTAGGGTCCTGGCTACCATTAATTATATCATCTATGAAATAATTCCTAACAATATTATTATTCGCAGCAGAGTAATTTATATTTAATCCATCTGAAATTGGATAGGTAAAACTATACTGAAAATCAAAAGTATAATTTCTTCTAAAGAGTTCCTGCATAGCAATATTCCCCTCTGCTAAATCAATATCTCTAAATTTTTGTTTATTAAATTGTCTAATAAAATCTGTATTAATTGATAAATTTGAAGGAAGAAGATTTAGATTAAAATCTTTTAAAATCTTAAAATATTTTCCCGTAAATAAAGAGTCATTATTTTTGAATGGCTCTAATTTTAGAGAATTAAAATTAAAATTATAACTAGCTCCTGCTCGAATATTTTGATCTAACATACTTTCAATTTCATAGTCTCTATGTTCAACTTGATTATAAGAGTAATTGAACGTGAAATTTTCTATGTTATAAAATCTTGGTTTATTATCACCTGTTCTTTGTTTACTTACCCCTATTAGATTAATACTCTTTCTTTTTGTATAATCCTCAGACTGTTGTAAAATATTATTTTTTTCCTCTTGGGTTTCTGCAGTATCTAACCTAGACTTTAGTTTAATATCTCTATACTGTTGGTCATATTCAGGCGTTATAAGCTCTTCTCCCTGACCATAATTAAATGGGATATTAAGGCCCCATTTTTTAGGAAACAATTGACCAACATTTATATTAGAGACTAAATCATATTGCTTCTTGTCAATTTTATCTCTCTCACTAGGGCCTTGTTCAATAGATCCAAAACCATTTGTACTTTGTCGTGCAGTTGCGCTTATAGTCATAAAGTCAGCAATATTAGAGTCCAAAGCTAATGTAGCTGCCCAACCACCTTTATTATCCATATCAGATAATCTTAACTCATTAAACCATACCTCGGAACAGACATTCATGTTGTCCTGTCTAGGATTCTTAACTCCTACCATCAGAGCCCTAATATCTCCAAAATTAGGATTTCCTTTTATAGCAACTCTATGCTGTCCTATACTATGTTCTGAAAATTCTCCTACTGACTCCTCGTCAACTATGTCATTTATTACATTATAAAAAGTAGCATTTGGACTTCCTAGAGTTCCATTAAATATTGCAAGAGATTTAATTGTTTCCAAAGCACTTATTGGTAAGTTAATTTCATTAACTTCTGGCCAAACAGATTGAGGATTAAGAGTAGAGGAAGATGATTTTTTAAGAGGAATTTCTATTTGATAATAATTCTCTGACAAATCATTTCCTATTCTAACAAATCCAACTACATCTCCATCAGTTAAGCCAGGCGATGAGCCATCTTCTGCGTGAATAAACATTCTCATTCTTTTAAATTGCCTCATATCAACATTTAAGTTTTTGTAAACCGCTCTTGAATCTTCAGGCTCTAGGTCACATACATTTAAAACCAATGATTGTTCATTTTGTCTGACAATAGTATTATTGTTATTAAATTGTTCACGCTCAACCCCTGGTGGAGAAACATAGCTTTCTTCATTTTCCTGTATTCCAATAGTTCCAGTTGAAAAATCTGTGTTATCATTGTTATTGTCTAGCTCTTGATCTAATGTTAACAAATATTTTCTCCAATCACTTCTTACTAAATCAAGTGATCCAAATCTAAAAACTGTATTGTTTGAAAAATCATTTAGATACATTCTAATAAATCTAATTGATCTAAAATCAGAAATTCCACCTATTTCGTTCGTAGGTTCATTTATAGGGATTCTAAATTGATACCACTTAACTAATTCAGAATTTCCATTTGGTAGTGTGACATTTTTCTCTTTTCTATCCTTAATAAATTGATTATTAATATCTGCTAAACTATTTGGAGTAATTTCTAATTCATATTCAAAATAGCTATCAATAGTATTCATTGTATTATCTCTATTGATGTCTTCTACATCAGGTTGAGATGATGACCCTCTGTCAGTATCAGAAATAGTTTCTGGAGAATTCCCATCTAAACCATTATACATTTTATATCTATCAAAAATATTTCCAGACTGATTTAAGAAATATTTATAATTATCCATTGCTGGATCTTCAAGATTAGCAAAACTTGGGAATGAAATTGCTTCCTCTTGATCATCATAACCGTCCATTCCAACATCTTGATTTATTCGCTCTTGACCTAAAGAAGAGAAAGAATAAATTAGAGATTGATTCTGTGGAACAACTGTTCCCCACACTGTCTGTGGTAAAAGACTAATATCGCCGTCCTCTGGCAGACCATTCTCATATTGTTTTCTTCCATCCCTTATTACATCTTCTGAAATATTTCCAAGATTGAAAGTTAATTTTCCTCCATTATTCTCAGAATCATTTAAAAATGGATCCATAAGCCAAAATTCAATATATTCTACATTTGATTGCTCAAAATCTGTAGTATTAATTAGTCTAGTAATCCCTGCCCAACTATTTTCTGGACTATCCAAATCTCCATTTACAGCTTCAGTATCCATATTATATGGTCCTCTTATGTTAGGATAAAAATTTAAGTCAAGAGAATTAATTACAGTTGTCTGTCCTTGTACTAAATCTACTTGTGGAAAAATTTCATCTATAAAAATCCTTCTAGAATATAAGTTTGATATATCTTCATCGGTTATTTCATTTGGCCTTTGACTACTATAAAAAACAGGATCTATTGTATACCAATTCAATAATGCTCTATCAAAACCGTTTTGTATTCCATTATTATCCTCATCACCTTGGTTATAGACCATTCCTAATTCTCTAGGTCTACTAGATAAATACCATGATTGTGGAGACAATAAATCAATTACATTCTGAGACCCCTCAAAATCATCAATATAAGACGTAGCTTCTCCATTAAAATTATTTCCTTTTGGTGCTCCAGGAATTAAATATGCCAGTTCACCACGAATAGATAAGTTTGATGCGGCTTCAGTTTCTATATTTGGTAGCTTATTAACTAGTCTTGTCAAGATTGGCATTTCTGAAGAAAAATTTGCAGCAACACCAAATATTGTGTTATTAATTGGCTCTGTCCCATAATTTGCTTTTTGAGTTAAGGGTCTTTCATTTAAATTTAATAATGTAGTTGATGCAATAAATTTTTCACTAAACTGATGTTCAATGTTAAATCCTGAAAATCTCTTAGTTTGTTGACCGAAAACTGCATTATTTTCAACACTCACATTAATAGGTGTATTAGATGATTGAAGAGCAGGATCTAATATTTGAACTGTTCCTAGCTGGTAATTCACAGTGTAATCAACTCCTTCAACTAATACTCTTCCTCCTGCAGTAACAGTTACCGATCCTCTTGGAACATTGTAGGCTCCAATTGGAATTCCGCCACCAGAAGATGATTTATATCTTCCTGTTATTTGAAACTTATTCTTTTCTGAATCTTGAAGAGCAACAGTCTTAGTGGACTTATATAAGGAAGTATAAACATATTTTTGTTGATTCAAATTATAATCATTTTGATTATTCTGATCACCTTCATAATTTTCTGCAGAATTCAATCTTAATCTTTCAAATAAAAATTTACCAAATGGCTCTGCCTTAGTAAAAACTATCTTTCCATTTTCTTGTATTACTGTAATTTCAGGAACAAAATCAAAAAACCCATCACCAGAAAGTTGTGGATCATTATTGAAGTTTAACCTATCGAAATTAAACAAATTCAATAAAGGCATTTCATTTAATTGCTGTTCTCCTGGTTGAGGCTCTGGGAATGGAGTTGATTCAACTGGACTAATATAATTTAATGCAGAAGATTCGTTGTAAAAAACATTTAATTTAAAATCTTCTCTCTCTAATTGAAAAGCTCCTGTGCTATATATGTTTTTCATCATTAAGTCCCACATTGGTTCCTCAACGCTACTTACAGTGCTTTTTAACATTTTTAATACCAAATTATTTGTGTTTACAATAGTATTTGATTGAGAGACTGAGACCTCTGTTGCTTGAACTCCATCATTAGCAAATTCACCAACTTGAAATACTTGATTACCGACAGTAAATTGGAAAGCAACAGCTAATATCTCATCATTTTCTAACTTCTGATTTAATGAAATATATCCTAATTGATTATTAATTTTATAATCCATTCCCTCTCTTAGTTTTCTTGCATTTTCTAACTTACCATACCCAAATCCTTCTGTTACATTTGGCACTAAAATTCCTGTCTGCAATGTTGATATATCTCTAATAGCATCAGTTAGCTGAGATGAAACACTTCCTATAGATGTTGGATCAAAACCATTATTACTATTGTCAGGATATGCAGATGGGCCTACGTAAACATTAACAGCGGAAGAAACAGAAGATGATTCCCCTAAATCTTGAAAAGCAACTATATTTCTTACATCATTTATTTGATTATTTCTATTAGTAACCCAAACTTCACTTCTAGTAATTTGGACATTAGAGTTTATGAAAGGATAGGTTAATAATGCTTCATCATATTTATCTCTAAAATAGTGGCTTAAGAAAAAATGTCTATTCTCGTCGTAATCTAAAGCTCTAAATTCAAATTCCTGAATAGTTCCGCCACCCTGAGAAACTACTGATCTTGATTCAGATTGTTGTTCTGAGAAAACAGCTGTAACTCTTGTTCTGCCAAATTTTAATTCAGTTTTAAATCCAAATAAGCTCTGTGCTCCAGATATCAATGAACTATTAAGCGGCATGCTCACATTACCTACCTCAATTTTTTGTATTATATCATCCTCTGTAGGTTCATATTCTAATTTTAATAAATTTTGAAAATCAAATGTAGATTGAGTATCAAAATTTGCATTAACTTGAACTCTTGTCCCTACCTTTCCAAGTAAGCTTAGTCCAATTCGTTGATCAAAATCAAATGTAAGATTGCTTCTATTTCTTGGAGAAAAAGAAGGATTATCTTGTTTAGTGAATAACATTCCTAGATCAACTTCTATGGATCCTTGTGGGACAACCTCAATTGTATTGCCTCCAAATATATTTTCAAAAATTTTAGAGTTGACATATATCTCAGGAATAAGATTTTTTTGCATCTCATCTGTACCGTCTTTCTTACCTTCAGCAGCATCAATTTTTGATTTATAGTACTCCTTCAAGTCTTCAACTAAAATTAATTTTTTATATTCTTCAGGACTTAAAATAATTGGATAGTTAATATTATAATCCGAAACACTCAAGTTATAATAATACATATCGCTAATTGGGTCATATTGATAATTTTCAATATAACTACTTGGAGTTGGTAAGTTGATTTCACCAAAAGAAATTTCCTGATTAGCTATAGAGTCCTGAATTGTTGAAGAAGACGCCTCTTGAGCAATCAAAAAACTAGTACAAAAAATAGACAATAAAAACAGCCCTGAAAACCTTATTTTCATTAAACTAAAAGTAATTTTGTTCAAACTTTGTTACAAATTTTTTAAAGTCTCTTTAATAATACTTTCTACTGAAATATCTGGGTTTTCTAACACAATCTTGTCAACCAGTCTTTCAGAGGACCTTTTATTAATTCCTAAGACTTCTAATGCAGATAACGCTTCTTCTTTATTAGTATTGTTTGAAGAAGTAATTCCTTCGTCTAAATCATAGACTTTTAGAATTTTGTCTCGTAGGTCTATTATAACTCTTTGAGCGGTTTTTGATCCAATACCTTTAACAGATTGTATTAATGAAACGTTTTCTCTTGATATGGCGTCAATTATTTGATCAGGAGAAATTGATGAGAGCATAGTTCTTGCGATATTTGAACCAATGCCATTAACAGATATTAAAAGTCTGAAAATTTCTCGTTCCTTTATTGTATAGAATCCGTAAAGCGTATGAGAATCTTCTTTAATTTGAAGATGGGTATATAATTTTAAATTTTCATTATCTGGAATTTGTGAGAATGTGTTTAAGGAAATATTTATTAAATAGCCTATTCCATTAGATTCAATTACAACACTAGTTGGAGCTTTCTCAACTAATCTTCCTTTAACATGAGTTATCATAATAAGAATTTAAAGACTCAAATTTACTAAAATTATCACCATAATACTTAAATAAAAAATTAAAGTGCTAAGGAGATTTAATAAAATTCAGATTTCTTGTTAATCCCTTATATCCTGTTCTTTTAACAGCTGAATCTTTAAAAATTTTATTGAAAGTTTCTTCAGTAATTTCATTCCATTCATCTCTACTCATTTTCATAAGTTCAGAGCTAGACTGGAATAAAGGCTCCTTATGAGGTTTTGAAAATTTATTCCATGGGCAAACATCTTGACACACATCGCATCCAAAAACCCAATCATCAAATTTTCCTTTAAATTCTTGAGGTATATTTTCTTTTAATTCAATTGTGAAATATGAAATACATTTGCTTCCATCTACTACATATGGTTCAGTTATTGCTTCTGTTGGACATGAATCTATACATGCTGTACATTGCCCACAATGGTCAGATTCAATTGTATCATAATCGAGGTCTAGATCAACTATAAGTTCTGCTAAAAAATAAAATGACCCAACCTGCTTAGTAATTAAATTTGAATTTTTTCCAACCCAACCTATACCACTTTTAGCGGCCCATGCTTTTTCTAGGATTGGTGCTGAATCAACAAAAGCCCTTCCATGAACATCCCCAATTTTATCTTTTATAAATGTTAGGAAAAAATTTAACTTTTCTTTTATCACATAATGGTAATCCATACCATATGCATATTTTGAAACTTTTGGGGCTTCCTTATTTTGTAAATCTTCAGGATAATAATTGTATGTAAGAGAAATTATACTTTTTGCATCATCAACTAGTTTTGTAGGGTCAAGACGCTTTTCAAAGTAATTCTCCATATATTTCATTTCTCCATTCATCTTCATCTTCAACCATTTCTCTAATCTTGGAGCTTCATCTTCTAAAAATTCTGCTCTACTTATTCCACAAGAAATAAATCCTAATCTCTTAGCTTCATTTTTAATTAATTCTGTATAGTGTTTTTTATTTTTCAACTATTGAAAAAATATTTAGGAATTAGAATAACCCCTTTTGGCTAGATTTAGGTGTTCGTCCTAAATGTTTATATGCAAGCTCTGTAACTTGACGGCCTCTTGGTGTTCTCATGATAAAACCCTGTTGAATCAGAAAAGGTTCATAGACTTCTTCAATTGTTTCAGAATTTTCACTAACTGCAGTAGAGAGGGTAGTTATTCCTACAGGACCTCCTGCAAATTTGTCTATAATAGTAGTCAATATTTTATTATCCATTTCATCAAGTCCATTAATATCAACATTTAAAGCTTTTAAGCTACTCTTAGTTATAGATATATCTACGGAACCATCACCCTTAATTTGGGCAAAGTCTCTAATTCTTCGTAATAATGAATTAGCAATTCTTGGTGTACCTCTACTTCTACCAGAAATTTCAATAGCTGCTTCCATAGAAATTTTTACATCTAGAATTTTTGCACTTCTTTCAATAATAGTAGATAAAATCTCTGATGAATAATATTCCAGCCTATTTCTGATTCCGAATCTAGCCCGCATTGGAGCAGTTAATAACCCTGATCTTGTAGTAGCTCCAACTAATGTAAAAGGATTTAAATTAATTTCTACTGATCTCGCATTTGGGCCTGATTCTATCATAATGTCAATTTTATAATCCTCCATTGCAGAATACAAATATTCTTCAACAACTGGGCTTAGCCTATGAATCTCATCAATAAATAAAACATCTCTCTCTTCAAGATTAGTTAACAATCCTGCTAAATCAGCCGGCTTGTCTAAAATAGGTCCGGAAGTTACCCTTATTCCAGCTTCAAGCTCTCTTGCTAATATATGAGCAAGGGTTGTTTTTCCAAGCCCTGGGGGTCCATGAAATAAGGTGTGATCTAATGCGTCACCTCTTTGATTTGAAGCTTGAACAAAAATTTTCAAATTGTCAATAACTTGATCCTGTCCACTAAAATCTTCAAAAGAATTAGGTCTTAAATTATTCTCAAACTCCTTCTCCTCAGAAGATAAATTAATTGATGAAGGATCTAAATTTTCATTCATAAAAACAAATATAAAGAAAAAGCCTTTCTAAAAAGAAAGGCTTTAAAATTAATGACTTAATATAGAGTTAATATTCTTCTTCTCCCTTTTTAAGAGGAATATGTTGTGGGACAAAATCCTCTTTATATCCAGGTTTGCTGTAGTCATAAGGCCATCTATAAACTTCTGGAATTTTTCCTTGCCAATTTCCGTGAATATGCTTCATTGAAGCAGTCCATTCTAAAGTTGTAGAATTCCAGGGATTTTGTGGAGCCTTTTTACCATAGAAAATACTATAAATAAAATTATATAAGAAAACAATTTGTATTAAAGCTCCTATTATTGCAAATACTGTAATTATTGTATTTGTATCTGCTAAATCGTCAAACAATGGAAAGTTTGAATTGGTATAATATCTTCTTGGTAATCCTGCCATGCCAATAAAGTGCATTGGGAAAAAGACTCCATAGGCGCAAATAGCTGTTATCCAAAAATGGATATATCCAAGATTTTTATTCATCATTCTGCCAAATAGTTTAGGGAACCAATGATAAATTCCTGCAAGCATACCATATAGTGCTGAAATACCCATTACCAAATGAAAATGTGCTACGACAAAATACGTGTCATGAACATTAATATCTAATGCACTATCACCTAGAATTAGCCCTGTTACACCTCCTGTAATAAAGGTAGAAACGAAAGCTATTGCAAATAACATTGCGGGATTAAATTGAATGTTTGCCTTCCATAATGTAGCAATATAGTTGAAAGCTTTTACAGCTGAAGGTATGGCAATTAATAATGTAGTAAAGGTAAATACTGAACCTAAAAATGGATTCATCCCAGTAATAAACATGTGATGCCCCCATACAACAACAGATAAAAATCCTATAGCCAGTATTGACATTATCATAGCTTTATAACCAAATATTGGTTTTCTTGAATTAGTTGCAATTACTTCAGAAGCAATACCCAATGCAGGTAATAACACAATATATACTTCAGGATGTCCAAGGAACCAAAATAAATGTTCAAACAGAATTGGTGATCCTCCTTGATAATGTAAAACTTCTCCTTGAATAAAAATATCTGATAGGAAAAATGAAGTTCCAAAACTACGATCCATTATCAGCAATAATGCAGCTGATAATAAAACTGGAAAAGAAACTACACCAAGAATTGCAGTAACGAAAAATGCCCATATTGTTAAAGGCATTCTAGTTAAGGTCATTCCCTTAGTTCTTAAATTAATAATTGTAACAATATAATTTAATGATCCCAAAAGAGATGAAGCAATAAAGACTGCCATTGATATTAACCACAATGTCATCCCTAATCCTGATCCTGGTTGTGCTAATTCTAATGCACTAAGCGGTGGATAAATTGTCCATCCAGCTGCTGCTGGACCAGCCTCGACAAAAATTGAAGCTACCATAAGAACAGTAGAAATAAAAAACAGCCAATAAGCAATCATGTTTAAAAATCCTGTAGCCATATCCCTAGCCCCTAATTGAAGAGGAATCAAAAGATTACTAAAGGTTCCACTTAGTCCAGCTGTTAGTACAAAGAATACCATTATTGTTCCATGCATAGTAACTAATGCCAAATATATGTCTGCGTCCATTACGCCTTCTGGAGCCCATTTTCCTAGAAGAAATTCAAAAATTATATTTGGTTCTTCAGGCCAGGCTAATTGCATTCTAATTAATGAAGACATTAATATGCCTATTATACCCATAAATATAACTCCAGTAAAAAGATATTGTTTTGCAATCATCTTATGATCCTGGCTAAAAATCCATTTTGTTATGAAAGTTTCTTTGTGATGATGTTCCTGATGATCTTTATCAAATTCTATATATTCTGACATATCTACAATTTTAATTTTGAGCTATTAATGAATTTTTAAAAACGGTTTGTTGATTTATCCACTTATCAAAATCTCCCTGCGATTCAACAATTATTTTCATCTGCATATTGTAATGAGATTTTCCGCAAATCTTATTACAAAGAAGAACATAATCAAAATCATATGGATCAAGAGGTTCTTCTCCCTTTTTAATTAATTCCTTACTTTTTTCATCTCTAATCTGATTAATTGTAAGAACTTTATCTATCATGTTTGGGGTGTTTCTCATCTCTTCAGTTGTTATAGTGGGGGTCAATAAGAACTGAGTTACCATGCCAGGAACACAATTCATTTGGGCTCTAAAATGAGGCATATATGCCGAGTGAAGTACATCCTGTGAACGCATTTTAAATAACACTGGCTTATTGACAGGCAAGTGTAATTCAGTAGTTATGATATCATCACTAGCATTTGGATCAGACTCGTCAATTCCAAGAATATTCGCTCGATCTATATCAATTAATCTAACATTACTTTTACCTAAAGAATTATCATTGCCAGCATATCTTGCTTTCCAATTAAATTGTTGAGCATATAATTCAACTACCATCACATCATCATCCTGTGATATATTCATTACATCAGCCCATGTTAAAAGTCCATAGGTAATAAACCCTGTAAGAACTATTGCTGGAATTATTGTCCAAATAATTTCAAGTTTATGATTATCGGTATAGAATAGCGCTTTATTCCCTTTTTGACCTTTATATTTATAAGCAAAATAATGAAGCAGAAACTGAGTAATTGTCTGTACAATAAATATTAAACCTAATGTGCTTATCATTAAAGTATCATTCTTTACACCATGTTCTGATGCTGCATCAGTAATAAGAGGGAAATGACCATATTTTATAATGCAAATAATTGTAATACCATATATAAAAGCAAGAAAGCCTAACATCAACCTTGCATTAACTCTATTATCTTTATCGTTGGCAATTTGAGAATCATCTATTTTTTCTCCTTTTAAGGCACGAGTCAAATCAAAAATTTTGATCATCTGCCATATTGCAATTGAAATAAAAATTAATATTAATGTTATAAAAAGTGTAATCATTCGTTCAACAATATTTTAATAATGAAAATTTTCACTCTCCTTTATAAAAGGATTCCCTTTTGCTAAAAGTGGTGCCTTAGAAAGTGAATAAAAAACTAATATTATAAATAGCCCTGAAAATAGTGCTAGAGCACTAATTTCTGGCAACCCAAAACCCCATCTATCTCCAACAGTTGCAGGCATAATCATATTATATACATCCATGTAGTGTCCTACAAGTATTATCATTCCAGCCATAACTATAAACCAAGGAATTCTTTTATAATCACTATTCATTAACACTAAAAATGGAAAAATAAAATTTAGTGCAAACATAGTGAAAAATGGAATAGTATAGTCCTCTATTCTAGTGACAAAATAAGTTACTTCCTCAGGAATATTTGCATACCATATTAGCATAAATTGTGAGAACCATAGATAAGCCCAAAATACACTAAACCCAAACATGTATTTTGCCAAATCATGAAGGTGGCTGTCATTAACAAATTTCATATAGCCCTTAGATTTTAAGTATATTGTCATCAATGCTATTGTTGTTATTCCGCTAACAACCATACTAGCAAAAACATACCATCCAAATAATGTGCTAAACCAATGAGGGTCTACACTCATTACCCAATCCCAAGACATCATTGATTCTGTATAAATATAAAAGACCAGGAATCCAGCTGAAATTTGAAAATTTCTTTTAAAATTTTTATTGTCATTTGCAAGATCTTGAGCTAAAGAAAATTTTCTAGAAAAATATCTATATAAACTCCAACCTCCAATAAATATTAAACCTCTTATTAGAAATGCAGTTTTATTTAGCCACCCTGCTTTTGCTTGTATCAATTTATCATGTGCGACAACATCAGGATCCATCCAAATAAATAAATGTTTGTCTGCAAAAAATGCTATAGCAAGCACAATTAAGGCTCCAGGTAACAAATAATATGTTATGGCCTGCATGACCCTAAATAATACTGGAGACCATCCTGACTGTGATGCATACTGAATTGCATAAAAAGCTAATGCTCCAAGTGAAATCATCATAAAGAAAAATGCGGCTACATATAAGGCTGCATAAGGACGATTATGAATCTGATGCATGACATGCTCTGCATGTTCATCATTGTGAGAAGATTCTTGTGAATTATGATGATCCTCATTAATTTGTTCCATATGCTCTGTTTGATCTGAATGTGATGATCCGTGAGAAGATTCATGCATTAACATTTCTTTCACTTGATCAATAGTCTTATGGGATTCCATATAACTATAGCCCCATCCTATTCCCCCTAATAGAATTAGAGTAAATGAAAAAATCTTAATACCATTTGAAATTTTATACATATTATAATTCAATTATTTTTTTAAATCTGATTTTAATTTCATCACATATGATGTTACAAGCCATCTTTCCTTTTCATTTAATTGATTCGCATGAGACCCCATGGTGTTTCTTCCATAATAGATAACATGATATACGCTTCCCTCGGTTATATCCCTTCCTTGATCCGAATAGCTTGGAATACCTAATATTTTTTCTCTTTTAAATAAGACGCCTTGTCCGTCCCCCTTATTACCATGACAAACTCCACAATAAATGTCATATAATTCTTTAGCTTTAGTCATGCTTATTTCATCATCTTTTAATGGGTTTTGAAGACTATTTTTTGCTAATTCATATCCTGAATTTGAGTCTTCATATTGATATAATGAATATCCTCTAGGGATAGTCCCATCAACAGGATTTAAAGCTCCTTGACTATTTTCAAAAAGAGTATTCTCTGCGTATGTCTCATATCCAATTGATTCATACATGTTAGGCATATATTCATAATTCGGGTACTCATTATTTTTACATGAACTAAAAAATAATGCGATAATTATTAATATTTTGCAAACTATCTTCATAATAATTAATGTTCTTTTGAATCAATTATATTAATTTCAACAGCACCAGAATTCTTTAATATATTTTTTAATTTTCCTGTAACCTCACTAACAGATATTTCAATTAAGAAATGATCATCGGTAGTTCTAGGATCAGGATTTTCTGCAGTCTTAAAAGGCCACATTTTACTTCTAAGATAGAAAGTTATAACCATTAAATGAGCAGCAAAAAATACCGTTAATTCAAACATTATTGGAACAAAAGACGGCATATTTTCAATGTAACTAAAACTCGGTTTTCCTCCAATGTTTTGTGGCCAATCTGCAATCATTGTATAGTTCATCATTAATATTGCAACTGCAAATCCAATACATCCGTAAATAAATGATGCAATAGCTATTCTAGTTGGCTCCAGGCCTAATACTTTATCCAGACCATGAACATGGAATGGCGTATAGACTTCCTCTATATGATATTTGTTCTCCCTAATAGTCTTAACAGCAGATAATAAAATATCATCATCATTATAAAATGCACGAACTATTTTTGCAGGTTTCATTTTTTAATTATTTATTTATTACTGATGTTCTTTTATCAGCACCTGTTCCTGTTAATGATTTTCCAGATTCTCTTAATGTCTTATACTTCTCACCTGAAGTTTTTAATATTGTTTTCACTTCAGCCTGAGCTATTACAGGGAATGTTCTGGCATATAATAAAAATAATACAAAGAAAAACCCTATAGTTCCCATAAAAATACTAATATCAACAAAAGTTGGGGAGAACATAGTCCATGATGATGGCAAGTAGTCTCTATGAAGTGACGTGACAATAATTACAAAACGCTCAAACCACATTCCAATATTTACTACAATTGATATAAAGAATGAGAACATAATACTTGTTCTAAGTCTCTTAAACCACATAAGCTGAGGAGAAAAAACATTACATGTCATCATTGTCCAATAAGCAAAAGCATATGGTCCAGTTGCTCTATTTAAAAATGCATATTGTTCGTATTCTACTCCAGAGTACCAAGCAATAAAAAGCTCTGTAATATATGCTACTCCTACTATAGATCCTGTAATCATTATAACAATATTCATTAACTCTATATGTTGTACTGTAATATAGTCTTGTAAATTGCAAACTTTTCTCATAACAATTAATAAGGTTTGTACCATTGCAAAACCAGAGAAAATTGCTCCAGCAACAAAATAAGGTGGGAATATTGTAGTATGCCATCCCGGAATTACTGAAGTAGCAAAATCATAAGACACGATTGTATGCACAGATAATACTAAGGGTGTCGCTAATCCCGCTAGTACTAAAGATACTTCCTCGAATCTTTGCCAATCCTTTGCTCTTCCTGTCCATCCAAAACTAAGTATACTGTATATCTTCTTTTGAAAAGGCTTAACTGCTCTATCTCTAATCATGGCAAAATCTGGCAATAAGCCCGTCCACCAAAATACTAGTGATACTGATAAATAGGTAGATATGGCAAATACATCCCATAATAAAGGAGAGTTAAAGTTAACCCAGAGTGACCCAAAAGTGTTTGGGATAGGAACCATCCAATATCCAAGCCAAGGTCTACCCATATGAATGATTGGAAATAATCCAGCCTGAATAACAGAAAAAATTGTCATTGCTTCAGCTGATCTATTTATTGCCATTCTCCATTTCTGACGGAACAATAGTAAAACCGCTGAAATCAAAGTTCCAGCATGTCCTATTCCTATCCACCAAACGAAATTTGTAATATCCCATGCCCATCCAACAGTCTTATTTAATCCCCAAACTCCTATTCCTGTTGATATAGTATAAATAATACATCCCAGCCCCCATAAAAACATAGCAAGGGATATAGAAAAAACAATCCACCATTGCTTATTTGCTCTACCCTCAATAGGCCTAGCTATATCAACAGAAACATCATGATAAGATTTTTCTCCCGCTACTAATGGCTTCCTAATTGGTGCTTCATAATGAGACCCCATACTTTTCTTTATTAATAATTATACTTTTTTATCGTTTCTTATTTTTACTTGATAAACTACATTTGGTTTTGTTCCTACCGAATCTAACAAATGATAGGCTCTTTTATCATTTTTTAATTTATATATTTCACTGTCTTTTTCATTTATGTCTCCAAACCTCATAGCTTCAGTAGAACACGCTGAAGCACAGGCACTATTGAATTCACCTTGAGCTACCGGTCTTCCTTCTAATTTTGCTTTTAATATAACGGCTTGAGTCTTCTGAATACAGAATGAACATTTTTCCATCACACCTCTTGATCTTACCGTAACATCAGGGTTTAATACCATCCGTCCAAGATCATCATTCATGTGATAATCAAACTCATCATTCTGGTTATATAAAAAGAAATTAAATCTTCTAACCTTATATGGACAGTTATTTGCACAATACCTTGTCCCTACACATCTATTATAAGCCATATGATTTTGACCTTGTCTTCCGTGACTCGTTGCTGCAACTGGACATACAGTTTCACATGGAGCATGATTACAATGCTGGCACATTATTGGTTGAAATGCTACTTGAGGATTTTCTGATGGGCTTTCAAGTTCACGAAATGAAGTTAAAGAGCTTTGTAGTCCACTAATATTATCTTTCTTTTCATCGTCCTGATGAAAAGTATCCTCAGAAGAATAATATCTATCAATTCTTAGCCAATGCATATCTCTACTTCTCCTAACTTCTCTTTTACCAACAACTGGTACATTATTTTCTGCATTACATGCAATCACGCATGCTCCACATCCAGTACAAGCATTAAGATCAATAGATAGGTTAAAATGATGGCCAATAGATCTATCAAACTCATCCCACAAATCAACCTTTGGAGAAGAAACAGGAGTCTCGATATGATTTAAAGAAACTACGGCTTCAGCATTCCAATATTTTGGATCCTTGGTATTAAATATTTCTAGACTAGTTTCCTTAACTATCTCCCCTCTACCCATCAAAGTATTATGCAATTGAATACAAGCAAACTCATGCTTACCCTCAGTTAGTTTAATTGAAACTTCCTGAACAGTATTAAAATTCTTGTATAATCTATAGGCATTAACTCCAGTTTTCATTTCATCCTTAACTCCCCTAGATCTTCCATAACCAAATGACAAACCTACAGTTCCTCTAGCCTGACCCGGCTGAATAATTACAGGAACCTTAATTGAATTACCATTCAAACTTATAATAGCATATTTTCCGTTTAATCCGCCATTTGCATCATTCCTAGATTCTTTAAAGAAAGTGCTAGGTTCTAAATATAGATTAAGTTTTTTTGCATCAAATTCTGAAATTGTCAAATAATTATCCCAAGTTGCTCTTGTTAAAGGATCCGGGAATTCTTGTAACCAAGGGTTATTAGCCTGTTGTCCATCCCCCATACCAATCTTAGGATATAACGTCAATTCATATAAATTTTTATTTGATGGTATTTTATCAATTAAATCTTGAAGATCCAGGTAATATGTTTTCTCCGCTGCTGACCTTAAAAATTTGTTTTTTGTAATATTATTTTTCTTTTTAGAATATACCCCATCATGAAGAACCTTATTCCAAAAACTATTTTCTAAAATATTTTTTTCCCAATTATCTTTAATATATTGATAATAAGACTTTTTACTATTTGACCAGATTAATAACTGATCTTGAAATTGTCTAGTGTCAAACAATTTATTTATAACAGGCTGAACTAATGAATATTCTCCTTTCTTAATTTCAGCATCACCCCATGATTCTAAGTAATGGGAAGATGTAGCTACATAATTTACGTGTGATGCCGTCTCGTCATTTTTCATTGTAAATAAAATAGAAACATCTACCTTCTCTAACCCTTCAATAAATTCCTGAGAATTAGGTAGCGAATATACTGGATTTACTCCAGCCATAATCAATGCACCAACTTCTCCATTCTTCATTTGCTGAACTAATTTTTTAACTTTATTGGCATCACCCATACGAGATTTTATTGTTTCATTTGGATTAAATGCTTTGCTTTTTATTTTTTCATTTATCTGAAGGACTAAGGACTGATAATCAACATCATTAATTCCCGAAATTAATACAGCCTTACTTTTACTGTTTAGTATTTCACTAACAGTAGAATCTACTGTTTTTTGTAACTTATCTGAGAGATTAATATTATTATTAATTGAAAATACCTTAGAATATATAGAGAGCAAGATTAATTTTTGTTCTGAAGGTTTTACAGAAATTCTAGTGTCTGAGTTTGCACCACTTAATGTCATATTTGATTCAAACTGAATATGTCTAGACATTTTTCCTTTTTTAGGAATTCTCTTTGTTGTATATCCAGATTCAAATCCTCCTCCTTGCCAATCACCAATAAAATCTGCTCCAATAGAGACAACTAAATTCGCCATTGAAAAATCATAATTAGCTAGTCCTCTTTGACCATACCTTTGTTCAAATGCATCTAAAGCTGCAGATTCAGAAATAGTGTCATATATAATATGGTTAACATTGCTGTATTTCTTCTTAAATTCATCAATTAATTTGCTTGTCGATGGACTTGCAAATGTTTGAGTTAATAATACAATTGGTTTTGATGAATCATTAATCTCTTTTAATTTTCTTTTGGTTTCAAAATCAAATTCAACCCATGAAGTTGGAAGACCATTTTTCATTGGTTGAGTTAGTCTTCCGCTGTCATATAAATCTAAAATTGATGCATGAACTCTTGCATTTGCAGAAGATGAGGATGGTGCTAGCTTATTGTGTTCAATTTTTACAGGCCTTCCTTCTCTATTCTTAACCAATATGTTTGCAAAGTCATACCCATTTGATATTGTAGTTGCATAGAAGTTAGCTAGTCCTGGGACTATTTCATTTGGCTGTATAACATATGGAATTGATTTAACAACAGGGCCCTCACAAGCTGCAAGTGTTGCTGCAGCAGTACTAAATCCTAGGTACTTTAAAAAATCTCTTCTTGATGTTGAACTATTTGACAAATTTTCTTTGTCTCCTAAAAATTCATCAACTGGTATTTCTTCAACAAATTCTCTCTGTCTAATGTCATCAATGCCAGTGACTTTTTCAGAACTTAATTCTGATAAATTTTTCCAATATTTTTTCTTATTAGACATATTATAATCTATACATTAATAATGACATTTTCCACATTCCATTCCTCCCATTTGGGCAACAGTTAATTGCTCAACTCCATATTTTTTTGATAATTCTTTATGAATTTTAGAATAATATTCATTGTCTTTTACCTTTACATTAGTCTCTCTATGGCAATTTATACACCACCCCATTGTTAATGGAGAAGACTGATACATAATTTCCATTTCTTCAACTGGCCCATGACATGTTTGACATTCAATACCTGCCACTGAAACGTGTTGCGAATGATTAAAATATGCAAAATCAGGCAGATTATGTATCCTTACCCATTTTACTGGAGATGTTTCCCCCGTATATTCCTGTGCTTCATCATCCCAGCCTACAGCCTTATAAAGCTTTTGTATTTCACCATCATAAAATGTTTTTGAATATTCCTCAGTAGTTTCTCCATTATATTCAAATATAGTCTTATGACAATTCATACAAACATTTAGAGATGGTATCCCAGAATGCTTACTCACTCTTGCAGAAGAATGGCAATAATTACAATCAATTTGATTGTCACCAGCATGTATTTTATGCGAGTAATGTATTGGTTGAACAGGCATATAGCCTTGGTTTGTTCCTATTTGCATTGTCCAGCCATAAAACCCATATGCACTAACAAGTAAAAATAATATTGCAGAGCAAAGCATTAGAAATTGATTATCAATAAAGGCTTTCCATATAGGTTTTGATTTTTCTTTTTCAATTAGCTTAACGTCATTTAGTATAGCAAAACTTCTTAGGGTATTGCTAACTAACAAGAGCGCTATTGCTAATAAGAAGAACAGCAAGGAAAATATTCCTAAAATTACTTCATTAGATAATCCTAAATTATTTGATGGAGCCGCTACACTTGAGACAGATACGCTGGCTACTGGAATTATTTTTTCTTGATCTGTATAAGCTAGAATATTTTCAATATCAGCATCTGATAATTGGGGGTAAGCAGTCATTGCTGATCGATTGTATTCAGCATAAATTTTGTTTGCATAAGAATCGCCAGATTTTATAACTGCTGAACTATTTCTAATCCATGCATATAGCCATTGCTTATCTAATCCTTCATCATTTAATAATCTATTTTCAACATGTCTAAGTGCAGGTCCAGTCATCTTTTTATCAAGCTTGTGACATGCTGCACAATTAGTATTAAACAAAGATTTACCAACTGTTATATCAACATCCTGTGAGAATGAATTGGTAAATGGGAAAATTAAAAAAAAAGTAAAAAATAAATGGATTAAAAAAGAATTAGAAGAAGTTAAATTATTTCTAAAATTGAAAGATCCTAAAAATTGTCTTTTATATCTTAAATCCATTCCAAAAATCGTTTAAAAAAACAAAGCACAAAAGTAACACCAAAAATATTTATTTAAACAAAAAATTATTTATTATTTATGTAAAATAGTAATTTATATTCATTCTAAATAAAAATCCAATAGGATAAATTATAATCCATTAAATTTGTCTATTATGAAAAATATAATTTTTGTGTTTCAAATATTAACATTTATTTTTTTTGGCTGTTTTAATACTTATGCTCAAACTGGAAATGTGGAAATAATACAAAGTGTTGATATTGAAAAAGTTATAGAAATAAAAAAAGAAATAAATAAAAATATTTCAGTGCTTAGAATACAAATTTATAATGGTAATCGTGAGGATGCTCAGGTCATCAAAGAAAAATTTGAAAAACATAAAATTGATTCAATAGTTGATATAGTATATGAAACGCCTAACTATAAAATATGGGTTGGGCGGTATATCAGTCAATTAGAGGCAGACAGGAAACTATTAGAGATTAGAAGATATTTTTCAGATGCATTTATATTTAGACCAGTTATAACTATTTTAGAGGAAGAAGAAGAAGAAGAAGAAGAAGAAGAAGAAGAAAATATAAATTAGTTTGATTTATAACTTCTTTTTAATCTCAACATTAATAAATCCTTCTATTTCATCACCTACTTTTATATCTTTGAAATCATTGATCTGCAGACCACAATCATAACCTTTTTTTACCTCTTTTACATCATCCTTAAATCGTTTTAATGATTGTAAAGAACCCGAGAAAATTACAACACTCTCTCTAATTAGTCTTACATCAGAATTTCTTAAAATAGACCCTTTTGTAACCATACATCCAGCAATGGTTCCTAGTTTAGATATTTTAAAAACATCTCTAACTTCGCATAGGCCTGTAATTTCTTCTTTAATATCAGGAGAAAGTAATCCTTCCATTGCATCTTTCAATTCATTAATGGCATCATATATTATTGAATATGTTCTTATATCGATTTCTTCTTTTTCGGCTACTTCTCTTGCATTCCCCATAGGTCTAACATTAAAACCTATAACTAATGCATCTGATGCTGAGGCAAGCAGTACATCGCTTTCAGTAATTGCACCAACACCTTTATGAATAATATTTACTTGTATTTCCTCAGTAGATAATTTTTCAAAAGAGTCTGTTAAAGCCTCTACAGAGCCATCGACATCACCCTTAAGAATTATATTTAGCTCTTTAAATTCTCCTAAAGCAATCCTTCTTCCAATTTCATCTAAAGTAATATGTCTCTGTGTTCTAACACTTTGTTCTCTTTGTAACTGATTTCTTTTTGTAGCAATTTGCTTAGCCTCTCTTTCATCATTATAAACTGAAAAATTATCTCCTGCTTGAGCAGCGCCATCTAAACCAAGTATTGAAACCGGTGTTGATGGTCCAGCAATTTCAAGAGTATTACCTCTTTCATCAAACATCGCTTTCACTTTCCCAGTGTTTTTTCCAGCTAAAACAAAATCTCCGATTTTTAATGTTCCTGTTTGAACTAAAATTGTTGAGACATAGCCTCTTCCCTTATCTAAAAATGCTTCAACAACAGTACCAGAGGCACTCCTATCTGGATTAGCTTTAAGCTCTAAAAGCTCTGCTTCTAAAAGCACTTTTTCCAATAAATCATTCACCCCATCTCCCGTTTTAGCAGATATATCATGAGACTGAATTTTTCCTCCCCAGTCTTCTACCAAAAGATTCATATTTGATAAGCCTTCTTTTATCTTATCTGGATTAGCATCAGGTTTGTCAATTTTATTTATTGCAAAAACAATTGGAACAGAAGCTGCCTGAGCATGTGATATAGCTTCTTTAGTTTGAGGCATAATATCATCATCTGCTGCAACTACTATTATAGCTAAATCTGTTACTTGTGCTCCCCTGGCCCTCATAGCAGTAAATGCTTCATGTCCAGGAGTATCCAAAAAAGCAATTCTTTGACCCTCATTAACCTCTACACTATAAGCTCCAATATGTTGAGTAATCCCTCCTGACTCTCCGGCTATTACATTTTCTTTTCTTATATAATCTAATAATGAAGTCTTTCCATGGTCAACATGCCCCATCACAGTAATAATAGGAGCTCTAGGTTTTAAATCCTTTGGATCATCTAATACTTCCTCAAATACTTCTTCTGCTTCAGCAGTTACAAATTCTACCTTATAACCAAATTCATCAGCTACTATTGTAAGTGTTTCCGCATCTAACCTTTGGTTTAGAGTAACCATGATTCCTAATGTCATACAAGCTGAAATAATATCAGTTGATGGAACATTCATCATAGTAGCAATTTCATTTGCAGTTACAAATTCTGTAACCTTAATTACTTTACTTTCTTCCTCTAAAATAGCAAGCTCTTCTTCAGATTTTTGTTTGTGCTGTTCTCTTTTATCTCTTCTGTATTTTGCGGCTTTTCCTTTTACAGATTTCCCTTGAAGTTTTTCTAATGTTTCCTTAATTTGTTTTTGAACTTCCTCTTCATTTGGCTCTTCTTTAACTCCCTTTTTAGTTTTAACTCTTCCTTTTCCAGAACCTTTAAATTTTTGTTTTTGATCCCCTCCTTTAGGGCTAGTAATAATTCTTTTTCTTCTTTTCTTAGATTTTGTTTTCTCTTCTTGCTTTTTTGGAGTTGAGTCTTCTTTAAATTTAGACAAATCAATAGTTTCTCCAGTAGCTTTTAATCCAGATAACTTTTTATAATTATCTACTACATTTTTATCTGTATCTGATTTTTCTTCTTGTTTCTTGGGTACTTCTTTTAATTCTACTTTTTCATTTGATTTAGACTTCTTGCTTGATTTAGACTTCTTGCTTGATTTAGACTTCTTATCATCAATAGACTTTTCTGTTTTAGGCTTTGGTGGGTCTAAATCTATTTTTCCAAGTTTTTTAAATTTTGTTACTTTAGAAGCTGCAGTAATTACCTCTTGTTCCTTTTTCTTTTTATTTATTTCATCTAACTCTTTCTCCTTTTTTAATCTCAATTCCTCTTTCTCCTTAATTTGTGCTTCTGCAACTTCCTTAGAAGCAACCTTGTTGTCAGCATCAGTTTGAAATTCACCACACAACAATTCATAGATTTCTTCACTAATCTTACTTGTAGGTCTTTTTTCTATTTGATGACCCTTTGATTCTAAGAAATCTATTGCACGATCAATAGAAATGTTTAGTTCTCTTAATGCTTTATTTAATCTAACTGCAGGCATAAATATGCTTTATATAAAATTATTAATCTTCAAATTCTTCTTTAAGAATTTTTATAACATTATTAATTGTCTCTTCTTCTAAATCTGTTCTCTTAGCCAAATCTGCAGCGTCTTGTTCTAAAACACTTTTTGCAGTATCAAGTCCTGCTTTAGCTAATTCTTCTATAACCCATGATTCTATTTCATCAGAAAATTCAGTCAACTCTACATCTTCCTCAACCCCATCTCTAAATACATCAATTTCATATCCAGTAATTTTTCCAGCTAACCTAATATTATGACCCCCTCTTCCAATTGCTTTACTTACTTCTTCTGGATTAAGAATAACCTCAACTCTTTTGTTCTCCTCATCAATTTTCATAGAAGTAATTTTAGCTGGGTTTAGCGATCTGGAAATAAATAATTGTAAATTGTTAGTGTAATTAATAACGTCTATATTTTCATTTCCTAATTCCCTTACTATTCCATGAATCCTTGACCCTTTCATCCCAACACAGGCTCCTACTGGATCAATACGATCATCATATGAATCTACAGCTACTTTAGCTTTTTCTCCAGGTATTCTTACAACTTTTTTTATGCTTATTAGGCCATCAAAAATTTCTGGAATTTCCTGTTCAAATAATTTTTCTAAAAAGGATGGAGATGTTCTTGACATTATTATTGAAGGTTTGGAACCAATAAGTTCTACACTCTCAATAATTCCTCTAATATTATCACCTTTTCTAAAAAAATCTGAAGGAATTTGCTTATCCTTAGGCATAATTATCTCATTACCATCATCATCTAATAATATGATTGCTTTGTGTCTAATGTGGTGAACCTCTGCAGTGTAAATTTCTCCTTCTAATTCTTTAAATCTCTTATATACATTAGTGCTGTCATGTTCATAAATTTTAGCTGTTAAATTTTGTCTTAAAGCTAAGATTGCTCTTCTTCCTAAATCAACTAATTTAACCTCTTCAGAAACATCTTCTCCTACTTCAAAGTCTGGTTCAATTTTCCTTGCTTCAGTTAATGATATTTCACAATTTTCATCCTCTAATTTATCATCTTTGACAACAATTCTATTTCTCCAAATCTCAAGGTCTCCTTTGTCTGGATTAATAATAATATCAAAATTATCATCATCCCCATATTTTCTTTTTAAAGTGGATCTAAAAACATCCTCTAAAATTGCCATTAAAGTGGATCTATCAATTAATTTATCATCTTTAAATTCCGAAAAAGATTCGATCAATGTTATATTCTCCATAATTTATTTAATTAATGTTTTATTTTAACTTTTGCCTCAATAATGTCCTTATATAATACGTCTATTTTTTTTTCAACAGTTATTTTTCCTTTTCCAACAGGTTTCCTTTCCCTTTGCTTCCAAAATAGACTAATTTGATTTGAATCAGCATCAATTAATTTGGCCTCATAGTCAATATCATTTGTAGTTCTTACAAATAATGTTCTTCCAATATTTTTCATATACTGTCTAATACTAGAAAGAGGTGTTAGTGCTCCTGAAGAACTTACCTCCAGGGAAAAATCATGCTTATCTCTGTCAATGCTATGTTCAATAGATCTACTAACATACATACAATCATCAACTGATACTCCCTTATCTCCATCGATTATAATTTTGACGGAATTATCAAGAGCTATATCTAAATCTATTAAAAAGAGATCCTCTCTGTTTTTTAAACAGTTTGCTAATTCTATTTCTATAATATTTCTTAACATTTTTCTATAAAAAGAGGGGACTTTTAGTCCCCTCTCAATTTTTTTCATTAATCAGTGGCAGCAAATATACAATATTATTTTGAAATTTATCAAATATAATTAATAGTTGTAATCAGATAAGTTGGCCTACTAGGGCTCGAACCTAGACTCTTCTGGACCAAAACCAGACGTGTTACCAGTTACACCATAGGCCAATAATGAGGAAGCAAATTTATAACAATCTTTTATTTGAACAATATTATTTAAAGAATTAAGTTAATTTTTTAAATAGTATTAGGCGAATTTATTCATAAATTTGGCTCAAATCCTAAAAAAATGGATGAAAAAAATTTTAAAAAATGGACCCTAATCCTTGGATGGTTGTGTTTTTTAATTGCATTCATAGTGTATTATTTAACTACTGAGCCAACTGTTAGCTTTTGGGATACAGGGGAATATATCACAACTTCGGCAAAACTTCAAGTTGGACATCCTCCAGGAGCTCCTCTTTTTCAGATGCTAGGAGCTATTTTTTCGATTTTTGCATTAAATAGTGAACAAGTAGGCTTTACAATAAACTTGATGAGTGGATTTGCAAGTGCATTGACCATAGCATTTATGTTTTGGTCTATCACTATGTTATTGTCAAAAATATCAAGTAAAATATCTGAATCTAAGGATAAATCAATCGCTATTCTTGGTGGAGCTTTAACAGGGAGCCTGGCCTTCACTTTTACAGATACTTTTTGGTTTAATGCCGTTGAAGCAGAGACCTATGCAATGGGAACACTAATTATGGCTATTTTATTCTACCTAGCTCTTAGGTGGGAGCAAGATATGCATAAACCAAGAGGTGATAAATGGCTGGTTCTAATTAGTTTTGTCATTGGGTTATCCTTTGGAGTGCATTTTATGGGGCTATTAACTATTCCTGCCATTACACTAATTTATTTTTTTAAAAATTACAAAACTATAAATATTAAAAATTTCTTATTTGCTAATGTAGTAGGAGTTGCAATTCTTATGGGGATATTTAAATTAATGCTTCCTCCAACTCTTAAGTTCTTTAGTTTTATGGAATTATTTTTTGTTAATGATATTGGGCTCCCATTTAATTCTGGAACAATAGCTTCATTTCTTATAATTGCCTGTGCTTTTTATTTTGCTATTTCTTATACATCAAAAAGAAATCTTGTTGCCGGGAATACTATAGTTTTATGTATTCTTTTTATTTTCTTAGGGTTTTCATCCTGGATAATGCTACCTATTAGAGCGAATTCAAAAGTTGTTGTAAATGAAAATAATCCTTCGACTGTAAGAGAACTTCTTGCTTATTATAACCTAGAACAATATCCTAAGACCTATCTATTTTATGGTCCTCTATTTACTGATCAATATTCAGGTCTTGATGAAGAAACCCCATATACTGACGATAAACCTAAATACGAAAAGGATGAAAAAAATGGCAAATATATTATAGTTAATGATTATAAAAATGCCACACAAAATTATAACTCAAAGCATGCTTCTTTTCTGCCAAGAATGTGGAGTCCTGAACATGCAGAAAATTATTTGTCATATTCAGGTTTTTTAAATTTTAAAGTAAAACCAAAATATATCTCTGAAAACTCCATAACTGAAATAATCAATGATTTTAAAGTAAAGATTCAGGCTGACCAAGTAGATTATGAAACCTTTCACAAGTTTCTAAAACAATATGGACAGTTTCTAGATATTGAAAAGCCTTCAATCTTAAGTAATATCTATTATTCGTTTGATTTCCAAATTGGATATATGTACTGGAGATATTTTATGTGGAATTTTACCGGGAGGCAAGACGATATACAAGGAAGATTTAATATGCATGGGAACTGGATTAGCGGAATTAATTTTATTGATGAAATGCATTTGGGGATCAGTCAACAAAATTTGCCAAGTGATGTATTAAAAAATAAAGCTCGTAACACCTATTACTTTCTGCCGTTTTTATTAGGCCTAATTGGATTAATTTTCCTGTATTATAGAAATAAAGAACTGTTTTGGGTCATGTTGGTTTTCTTTCTCTTTACTGGAATTGCAGTACAGGTATATACTAATGTTAGAATCTTTGAACCAAGAGAAAGAGATTATATTGTTGTTGGATCATTTTATGTTTTTGCTATGTGGATAGGTTTTGGTTGCTACGCAATATGGGAATATTTACAATCTAAAATCAAATTTAAATTGTTATCAATACCCATATCTCTCCTTTGTTTAGCTCTAGTGCCTGGAATTCTAGCTGCAAATAACTGGGATGATCATGATAGATCTAACAGATATACTGCTCATGCTATGGCTATAAATTACTTGGAATCCTGTGCTCCAAATGCTATACTATTTACCATTGGAGACAATGATACTTTTCCCCTCTGGTATGCTCAAGAAATAGAAGGAATTAGAACTGACGTTAGGGTGGTAAACACAAGTCTGCTCAGCACTGACTGGTATATAGATCAAATGAAAAGAAAGGCCTATGAAAGCGATGCGATTCCCTCCTCATTGTCTCATGATAAATATAAGTATGGTACCCGTGATTATATAATAAAAGAAACTATTACTAATGACACACTTGATCTTAATATCTTCTTAGATTTTATTACAAGAGATGAGAAAAGATTTAAGTACAAAGCCCTTCTTGACCAGCAAGGTTATGACACAAGAGGGTTAAGATCTCAGGATCTTAATGCTAACTATCTGCCTAGTGAAAACATAAGTATTAAAGTAAATAAGAAGAACGCTCTCTCAAATAACATAGTTAGCTCACAAGAAGCAAATAAAATTGTAGATGAAATCATTATAAAAATTAAAGGACAAGCCTTATATAAAAATCGTCTGTTAATGCTTGATATAATTGCAAGTAACGACTGGAAGCGTCCAATTTATTTTACTGGTGGAGCTTTCGGAGATGAAGATTATATCTGGATGAAAGATTATCTTCAAGTTGAAGGAGTTTGTTATAAACTAATTCCTATTAAAACGCCTATTGACTCTGAAAGACCTTATGAAATGGGGAGAGTAAATACCAAAACTATGTATCCCCTAGTAAAAAGCTGGACTTGGGGAAAAAGAGATGATCAAGATATATATTATGATGTTGAATCAAGAAAAAATAGTATAACCTACAGGGGAAATATGGTAAGATTAATTGATCAATTAATCATTGAAGAGGATTATGAAAAGGCAGAAGAAATTCTAGATCTAGCAATGGAAAAAATGCCTTTAGAAGATTTTGGGTTTTATACCCTTTTAGAGCCTATTATTAATTCCTATTATAAAATAGAAAAAAAGGATAAAGCCAGAGATATTTTTGAAAAAATTGCTATAAAGTATAAAGAGAATCTTGAATATTTTAGTAGTATTTCAGATTCTAATAAGAATAGATATGCAGAAGAAATTTATACAGATATTGAAAGGTATAGATCTCTTGTTGATGTCTTAATTTCATATGAAGAAGGTGAATATTTAGAAAATAAAATGAAAGAATTTAATGATTATTTAGATCTTTTTTTATAACCTATACGTATTTCTGAAGCCTTCCAATTAATGTGTTTGCATCCTCCTCTCCATTTTGCCTCCATTTCATTTCACCACTTTTATAGATAATTAATGTTGGCACTCCCTTAATTCTTAGAGCATCAGCTAATTCGTTATTTTTTTCAACATCTATCTTTATAACCTTAGCTTTATCGCCTAGAGCAGCCGCTACATCCTTAAGAACAGGATGCATGGTTGTTGACCGTTCATCCCATTCAGTAAAAAACTCTAATAGGACTGGCACCTCAACATCAATTAAATCTCCAAATTTTGCCATTAGCTAAAATTTATAATAAATACTACACTACAAATATAGCATTTTAATAAAAATCTGTGTTAAAACTATGTTAATCAATAGGTTAATTGATTTTAAACTGTTCAGATAATATATTACTAATAAAAACTTTTAAAAGACTAAAAAAAGAAAATCGTTTTTATTATTTTAGAGTAATTATTCTCCATTAATATTATTTTAAATTTTTAGATTATAACTATGAAAAACCAGAAAAATAATTCAGCCCTTTATACTTTAGTAAGTGTTTTCTTTTTCTGGGGATTTATAGCTGCATCAAATGGAGTATTTATCCCCTTTTGCAAAACCTATTTTAGTATAGATCAATTCCAGTCACAACTAGTAGATTTTGCATTTTATGGAGCTTACTATATAGGAGCCCTAATATTATTCATTTGGTCAAGTCAATCTGGGAAAGATATTTTAAATAATTGGGGATATAAAAGAGGGATTATTTATGGGCTAATAATTTCAGCTTTTGGAGCATTAATAATGTTGCCATCAGTTAATGGATCCGAATTTGGTCAAACTCAAGTTTTTTATTATGTATTAATTGTTCTGTTCATAGTTGGCTTAGGATTTTCCCTTCAGCAAACTGCCGCTAATCCTTTTGTTATTTCTTTAGGGGACCCTGCAACTGGACCTAATAGACTAAATCTTGCTGGAGGAATAAATTCATTTGGAACAACTATTGGTCCACTACTAATAGCCTTTATAATATTTGGCTCTGCTCCAATTTCTGGAGCGGAATTAAATGAATTAATTAAAACTGGAGGCATTCAGCTTAATACTATCCAGTTACTATATCTTGGTGTTGCATGTTTGTTTTTAGCTGCAGCAATATTTTTCTATGTATCTAAAAATTTACCCGATGCAAAAATACAGGATAGTTTTGAACCTGCAGCAAAGGCAAAGAATATATTAATTCTTTTAACAATAATTATTTTCGTTTGCTTTGGTTTAATTTTCTATTCTTATACAGAGGGGTTTGATTTAATCTCTAGCGAAAAACTAGAAAATAATAGGCTGATTTTATCCCTAATAAGTCTAATTGCTGTTTTTATATTAATCTATTATGCCTATAATAAAGCTCAAACAAATCCAGATGGTTGGGGAGCACTACAATATCCTCAGCTCGGACTAGGAATGCTAGGAATTTTCACCTATGTAGGAGTTGAAGTTACTATTCCAAGTAATTTAGGAGAATTGTTAAAGAACGTAAGTGATGTTGTAAATAACTTAAATCCTTTAGGGCTTGAAGTTATGAGTGATTCTCAAATTGCAAAATATATTTCTTTATACTGGGGAGGATTAATGATTGGCAGGTGGACTGGATCAATCACTGTTTTTAATCCTTCAAAGAATATGAAAAAGATATTATTATGTGTTGTTCCATTTTTAGCATTTGGTGTTATTATAGCTGTTAATAAAATTAGTGGGAATCCTATTACATCTAATGAAATCCTCATATTCTCCTTTATTATAATTATTCAAATAATTGGGTTCTATTTGGCAAAAGATAACGCTATAAAAACTATGAAGATATTTAGTTTACTTGGAGTTATTGCAATGTTAATTGGAGTGTTAGCCTCTGGAAAAATTGCATTATTTGCATTTTTAACTGGTGGGTTATTTTGCTCAATAATGTGGCCTTGCATTTTTTCATTAAGTATCAATGGAATTGGGAAATACACCTCACAAGGATCCTCATTTTTAATTATGATGATTTTGGGAGGAGCAATAATTCCTCCTGTTCAAGGGAAATTAGCTGATATCTTTACTATACAAGATTCATATTGGGTAGCTGTTCTATGCTTTGCTTTCTTGCTCATGTATAGTTTTTTAACACAAAAAATATTGGCAAAACAAAATCTTCTATAAATGGAAAGGAGAAAATTCATAAAAAAAACATCATTATTCTCTATGGGGCTAGGGATAGCTAATGATGCCTTATCAAATGTACACAAACAAAAAATTAATTTAAAAGAGGATACATTGCCCGTTGTTGTCGCAACTTGGGATGTAAAAAAGGCAACAAAAAAGGCATGGGAAGCCATGCAAAATCATGAAAGCTCCTTAGATGCTATTGAAAAAGGGTGTATGGTTGAAGAGGCAAATGAAAAAGGACAATCTGTTGGTAAAGGAGGTCTTCCTGACAGAGATGGGAATGTAACTCTAGATGCATGCATAATGAATAGTAAAGGAGATTGCGGATCAGTGGTTTTTTTAAAAAATATAAAACATGCTATTTCATTAGCAAGAAAAGTAATGGAAGACACACCACATGTTATGTTGTCTGGAATTGGAGCTGAGGAATTTGGATATTCAATGGGCTTTGTAAAGGAAGACCTGCTAACTGAAGCATCAAAAAAAGCATGGAATAAATGGAAAAAGACTTCAAAATATGATCCAATTATAAACATAGAAAATCATGACACAATTGGCATGTTAGCAATTGATAGTAGTGGAAATATCTCTGGAGGCTGTACTACAAGTGGATTAGCTTATAAAATGCATGGCAGAGTTGGAGATTCTCCAATTATAGGGTCTGGATTATATGTAGATAATGGAATTGGAGGAGCAGTAGCAACAGGCCTAGGCGAAGAAGTCGTAAAAACAGTAGGCAGTTTTCTAATTGTTGAATTAATGCGACAAGGTCATAGCCCTCAAAAAGCTTGTGAAATAGCAATTAAAAGAATTGTATATAAACCTAACAGCAATTACAAAAATTTTCAAGTCGGCTATATCGCACTAAATAAAAATGGAGATGTAGGGTGTTATTCAATACAAAAGGGGTTTAGCATGACTAAATACCAATCAAATAAAAATGTCAATATTAAATCAGACTCTTACATAATTTCTTAATAAATGTGATTTTTATTACATCATTGTATGCCTATGGAGAATAAAAAACGTCTTTTTTTAATTGATGCATATGCTCTGATTTTTAGAGGATACTATGCCTTTATAAAGAATCCTAGAATTAATTCAAAAGGACTTGACACATCTGCTATTTTAGGTTTTACTAATTCATTATTTGATGTGATAAAAAGAGAAAGACCAGAATATATTGCCGTGTGTTTTGATAAAGGAGGAAGTCATGACAGAATAGAAATATTTCCTGAATATAAGGCCAATAGAGATGAGACTCCAGAAGCTATTAAGATGGCTGTTCCATATATTCAAGAAATATTAAATGCACTTGGAATATGTATAATGGTTAAAGAAGGATATGAAGCAGACGATATAATAGGAACATTAGCAAAAAAAGCTGAGAAAGAAAATTTTGAAACTTATATGGTAACCCCTGACAAAGATTTTGCTCAATTGGTAAATGAAAAAACTTTTATATATAAGCCTTTGTTTGGAGGAGGGTATGAAACATGGGGGATAGAAGAGGTAAACAATAAATTTGAAACATCAGATCCAATACAAGTAATTGACTTCTTAGCAATGAAAGGTGATTCAGTAGATAATATCCCAGGGCTACCTGGTGTTGGAGATAAAACCGCTAAAAAATTTCTTAAAGAATATGGTAGTATTGAAAATTTATTATCAAATACTGATAAAATCAAAGGGAAACTACGTGAAAAAATAGAGGCTAATAGTGAAGCTGGGCTACTTTCAAAGAAACTTGCTACTATTATTACAGATGTCCCTGTAGATTTTGATTCCAATAAATTCAAGCTAAGTTTAGACGAGCCTGATAAGCTCTATGAAATATTTTCAGATTTAGAATTTAGGAGATTAGCTGAAAATTTTAAAAAAATATTTGATATTCCAATTAAAAAAAATACAGAGGAAATTAAGGAAAAGCAGCCTGAAACTAGCCCAATTGCTGCAGGTAGTGGTCAATTTTCTCTTTTTGATCAAGCAAAAGAAGACAAAACAAATGAAAATTCATCAATAAGAGTCTCTAAGAAAGAAATATCTCATCTTTTCCAAATTATTGATACAAAAATAAGCCTAAAGATCTTCCTAAATAAATTAATGAAACAACCTTCAGTTGCATTTAAACTATTATTAGATAATCATAATTCTCTACTATCAAATCTAATTGGAATTTCATTTTGTTGGAGTAAAAACAAAGTCTATTACATAGATTATTTGACAATGCAAAAAAATGATAAAAAAATACTTCAAAAAATAAAATTATTTTTTGAAGATCATTCAATTGAAAAGATTAGTGAAAATATAAAGCATGATATGAAATCTCTAGAAAAGCATGATATAGGCATAAATGGAGAAGTCTTTGATACAATGCTAGCCCATTACCTAATTAATCCTGATATTAATCATACTACTGAAGTCCTATCTGAAAATTATTTAAACTACTCTATAAATCAGGAGGAATCTAGCATTGATAATGTCTGTGAAAAAGCAAATATCATATTTCAATTAAAGGGTCTTCTAGAAGATGAGCTAAAACTAAATAAACACATCTCACTGTATAAAGAAATAGAAATTCCACTTCTTAGGGTTTTAGCTAATATGGAAATTGAAGGAATTAGTTTGAATGTTGCATATTTAAATAAATTATCAAAATCTACTGATCAGGAGATTGAAAAGACAAAAAATATTATATATGCTGAGTCAAAAGAAGAATTCAATATATCTTCTCCAAAGCAATTAGGAGAAATTTTATTTGATAAAATGAAAATAGCTGCTAATCCAAAAAAAACAAAAACAGGACAATACTCAACCTCTGAAGAAATTTTATCCTACTTAGCAAAAGAGAATGATTTTGTAAAGACTATTTTAGAATATAGAAGTCTTACTAAACTTCAAAATACTTATATAAAAGCTTTACCTAATCAAATATCCAAAAATACTGGTAAAATTCATACTGAATATTTACAAACTGTTGCTGCAACTGGTAGATTAAGCAGCATAAATCCAAACCTGCAAAATATACCAATAAGAACAGAAAGAGGTAAAGAGATCAGAAAAGCATTTATCCCTCGGAATAAAGATTTTGTTATTTTATCAGCAGATTATTCCCAAATTGAATTAAGAATAATAGCAGCATTAAGTGAAGAGGAGAATATGATTAATGCTTTTGAAAATAATGAGGATATTCATTCGTCTACAGCAGCCTTGGTTTTTAATACAAAAATTAAAAATGTTACTAGCATGCAAAGGACCAATGCAAAAACTGTAAATTTTGGAATTATATACGGAGTGTCAGCTTTTGGACTAAGTAATCAGACCAATTTATCAAGAAAAGAGGCTAAAGAGCTAATTGAAACATATTATAATAAGTATCCTAAATTGAAGAAATATATTGCCTCTCAAATTTCATTTGCCAGAGAAAAAGGATATGTAGAAACATTGCTTGGAAGAAGGAGGTACTTAAAAGATATTAACTCAAGGAATTCTATAGTCAGAGGAGGTGCAGAAAGGAATGCAATTAATGCTCCCATTCAGGGAAGTGCAGCAGATATAATAAAAATTTCTATGATTAATATTCAATCAAAGCTTATCAAGAGAAAATTCCAAAGTAAAATGCTTCTACAAGTACATGATGAATTGGTTTTTGATGTATTTAAGCCTGAATTAAATGATGTAATTACATTAGTTAAAGATGAAATGGAAAATGCATTCATTCTTAAAGTTCCTCTAATAGTAGATATTGATTATGGAGAAAATTGGCTAGAAGCTCATTAATTATGTCTATTTCGACAAAAATCTATTGATAGGATTCCCTGAAAATAATTTTGATTATCTGTTTGGTAATATGATATATAATTGTAGATTTGCATCCACTTTTGAGATAAAGATTATTTTAACTTAAAAACTATAGATGGATACATTAAGTTATAAAACAATTGCAGCTAATAAATCTACAGCAGATAAACTGTGGGTTTTAGTTGATGCTGAAGGTCAAACTCTAGGGAGACTTGCTTCTAAAGTAGCTATTCTTTTAAGGGGAAAACACAAGCCAAACTTCACTCCTCATGTAGATTGTGGAGATAATGTTGTTGTTGTAAATGCCTCAAAAGTAAATTTGACTGGGAAAAAGTGGGAAGATAAGACCTATATTCGATATACAGGCTATCCTGGCGGACAAAGGACTCTTACTGCAAATCAATTATTTGAAAAAAATCCCAGCACAATTATTGAGAAATCAGTAAAAGGAATGTTGCCAAAAAATAAATTAGGAGCTACATTATTTCGCAACCTACATGTCTATAATGACACCAATCACAATCAAGAGGCTCAAAAACCAGTTTCAATTAATTTAAATGACGTTAATTAGATGGAAAATGTAATTCATAAAATTGGTCGAAGAAAAACTGCAGTTGCTAGAGTTTATTTAAAAAAAGGCAAAGGAAGTATTGTGGTAAATAAAAAAGATTATCAAATTTATTTTCCAACTCTATCTCTTCAATATAAAATTAATCAACCTTTTACTCTGACTAAAAACGAAAAAAAATTTGATACTAGCGTAAATGTTTATGGTGGAGGAGCAACTGGACAAGCTGAAGCCATTAGATTAGCTCTCTCAAGAGCATTGTGTGAACTTGATGAAAAAAATAGAGAAGTATTAAAACCTGAAGGATTATTAACTAGAGATCCTAGAATGGTTGAAAGGAAAAAATTTGGTCAGAAAAAGGCAAGGAAAAAATTCCAATTCTCAAAACGATAATATTATAATATATGTAATAAATCAAAAATTTAGTTTAGCATCTAAATACCTAAGGCTTAATTTATTTATA
>Ga0206678_10000153_pt1 | contig 41033 bp, 40 predicted proteins | sample M180m12015metaG_FD_155453 | JGI IMG/M metagenome (GOLD analysis project Ga0206678, IMG submission 155453) | Ammonia-oxidizing marine archaeal communities from Monterey Bay, California, United States - M1 80m 12015 | ecosystem: Environmental > Aquatic > Marine > Intertidal zone | place: USA... | reverse complement strand
CTATTTATAAGATTTGCAAAAACCTTTGTTGGCCATGAATGTTCAATTATTAAGCCAAAAATTTCCGAACAATTAGATTATGAGGGTGAAGTTGTTTTGATAATAGGCAAAGAGGGTCGGCATATTGCTCAAGAAAATGCATTTGACCATATTGCTGCTATAACATTGAGTAACGAAGGAACCATACGTGACTGGGTGCGGCATGCTAAGTTTAATGTTACACAAGGTAAGAATTTTGAAAGCTCAGGCGCAATTGGACCGTGGATAATTCCATTTGAATCCAAAGAGCAATTGAAGAATATCGAGCTCGTGACAAGAGTAAATGGCGAGGTTCGTCAGAAAGATAATACTGATCGTATGATTTTCTCGTTTGATTATATCATTAATTATATAAGTACTTTTGTAACCTTAGTTCCTGGTGATGTTATCATTACAGGAACACCTACTGGAGCGGGAGCTCGTTTTGATCCACCAAAATGGCTAAAGCCTGGCGACGTAGTTGAAGTAGAGGCCAGTGGTGTTGGTATCTTGAAGAATGAAGTTAAGGATGAAGCATGACACCTGAAGAGCATGTTGAAGCAGCAAAGGCCTTATTTGAAGCTGATGAGAATAGAAAACAAATTGGACTATTATCGCTAAAATACCCTAAAATTAATATGGCTGATTCATATGCGATTCAATCTTTATTGATAAAGAATAAGGTTTTAGCAGGACGTAGCGTAATCGGATGGAAAATAGGATTAACTTCAAAAGCTATGCAAAACGCATTAAATATTGATATTCCTGATAGTGGTGTTCTCTTGTCTGATATGGTTTTTGAAAATGGATCAACTATTCCAGCCGATAGATTTATTCAACCACGTATTGAGGCAGAAATTGCATTTGTAATGAAGTCTGACCTAAGTGGAAAAGCCTCGCGTTCGGATGTTTTGTCTGCAACTGAATATGTATGCCCTTCAATAGAAATCCTTGATACTAGAATTTTTCGATCTGATCCTAAAACAGGACAAACCAGGATTGTTTTGGATACTATTTCGGATAATGCTTCAAACGCTGGAGTAGTTTTAGGTAATGAAAAGCACGATCCAAAAGATATTGATTTAAGGTGGGTAGGAGCAATTGTTTCTAAAGATGATGAAGTTGAAGAAACGGGTTTAGGCGCTGGAGTTCTGAATGATCCAGTTATGGGAATTTCTTGGTTATCGGAACGTTTAGCAAAATATGATGAGAAGATTCGAAAAGGTGATGTTGTACTATCAGGATCGTTTATTCGTCCAATTGAATGCCCCACAGGAACTAATATTTTAGCAGATTTTTCTGACTTCGGTTCAGTTAATTTGAACTTTGGATAAAATTTTTATATCGTTGTCGCAATAGACTGAAGAAATTTTTTATCCTGTAAGTCGAGTAATGGCGAGATTTTTTCTATAATTTCTAAATGATAACTATTTATCCAATTAATTTCCTGTTCATCTAATTGGCCCTTGTTTATTAAACGGGTATCATACGGCACGAAGCTTAGGGTTTCAAATCCATAGATTGATTTTTTAGGATTTAGCACTGATTTTCGTATTTCCTGAACTACCATCAGATTTTCAATTCTAATTCCATAAAAATTTTCTTTATAAAAACCTGGTTCATTTGATAAGATCATACCAGTTTCTAGAGGAACGTTGGATGTTTTGGATATGCGCTGAGGTCCTTCATGAACTGAGAGGTAGTGCCCCACACCATGCCCTGTGCCATGATCATAGTCTAATCCTTCTGACCATAGAAATTGGCGAGCTAATGGATCTAATTGCTGTCCAGTAGTTCCATTGGGAAATTTAGCCAAATGAATGGCAATGTGTCCCTTGAGCACTAAAGTGTAATTAAATTTCATTTCGGCCGTTGGATTACCAACTGCCAAAACTCTAGTTATATCAGTTGTGCCGTCCAAATATTGACCACCGCTATCAAATAGAAAAAGTTGACCATCTGAAAGTTGCTTTGCTGTATCCTTATTGAGCTGGTAATGTGCTTCAGCTGCGTTTTTGCCAGTTGCAGATATGGTTGGAAAACTTGCACCTTGATATAGGTCTAACTTTTCTCTTTCTGATTGAAGACGCATTGCCACCGACCATTCGTTTAGACTAGTTAGATCGGACTCCTGAAACCATCTTATAAATTTAATTACTGCAGTACTATCTCGCAGGTGAGCAGACCTAATACCATTTAACTCAATTTCATTTTTTTGCGCTTTCATAAGATAAATTGGATCTGTTTGAATGCATGGTTTTATATCTGATTGTTCTGCTTGCTGGATAAGTGCAATATTAGCGGTTTCCTCATCAAATAATATTTTTTTATCAGAAAGTTTTTTAAAAATATTGGGTAGTTGAGACGGTTCGTGAAGGGTAATCATTTTGTCATTTTTAATTTCAATTAATATAGCATTACTTAATTTTTCCATGTTTATAAATAGATTTGTATTACCATTTTCTTCAACAATAGCGTATCCAAAAGCTATGGGTGTCATTGGAACGTCATTTCCTCTTAAATTGAAGACCCAACATAAATTTTCCGGTGCTGATATGAGTATGGCATTGATATTCATCTGATTTAATGAATTAGTAATAAGCGCACGTTTTGCTTTGGAAGATTTTCCTGAATAAATTGTGTTATGTGGAATGACTTTGCCCAAAGGTGGCCTGGGTTGCTTTTCCCAGATCATGTCTAGTAAATTATTTTCTTGTGACACAAAAACAATATTTTTTTTAGAGATTTTCGAACTAATATTTTTAATTTGCTTCGGTGTATGTAGTTTTGGATCAATCCCTATCTTAGATCCATCAGATAAATTATCTAATATCCAATTATCAATTGGGTATTTGGTAATATGACACAGCTCAAATATTTCTTTATTGATTTGGCGTGTTGCTTGAATGGTATAACGGCCATCTGTAAAGAGGGCTGCATTATTTTTAGTAACCAATATAGTTCCGGCTGATCCAGTAAAACCACTAATATATCGAACGCGTTCATCAGACTTTGCTACATATTCACTTTGATGTTCATCTGCTCTCGGGATTAGAAAAGCATCAATATCATATTGATCCAATAACTTTCTTAATGCAGTGATTTTTTGGTTAATAGTCATTATTTCCACCCAATATAGTTTTTACTATTATATGCAAATCTAAAATGGTTGGAAAGTTGTCAATTTTTAGATAGATTATGTGTTTACAGGGAGAGACGATGACTAAAAAAAGAATTTTAGTAGAATTTGGAATGGGTAGCTCTTTACGTAAAGGTAATTATACTAAAGCTTCCGAAAGAGCATTAAGAGACGCTTTATGGCGCAATTCCATTAACGCTGCTGAAGTTTTTGGTTTTAAAAAAATGATATGTTAATTGATGTAACAGTAGGAGTTCAAAAACCACAATTAGTAGATATGGATACTTTGGAATCGACTTTTCCTTATGGGAAACCGAATATTAAGGTTGTTAAAGGCGGCTTGGATATTCTTAAACCTAATGGCGATGGCATAACTGTTATCGCTAATGTGGGAATTGAGGTGTCCTTTGATATTGAGAAAAAAAATGACACGATTAATTTTAGAAATGGGGATGGGTAATGATCTTTATGGTGAAGATTATACGAAGGCAGCATGCAGAGCAGTACAAGATGCGCTGCATCATTCATCATTAACACTATTTTCAAGTTTAAATATCAATCATGGAAAAATGATTGTTAATGTCACGATTGCTGTAAAAGAGCCTGAGTTGGTGGATAAACGGTTAGTGGCGCTTGAGTTGCCTCGAGGAAAGATAATGGTAACTGTAGTAGAGGGTGGGTTAAATATTTCTGATACAATGTCTGGAAAGTGCCATATAATTGCCACCGCTGGAATTGAGGCATTTCTTCAAATTGATAAAGAAAAATGGAAAATAAAAAACTAGTTTGATCTTTTTAATTAACTTCATTCATTAAGTTATCTGATGCTTGCTCTATATTATTTTCAATTAAGTCCATGAATTCCTTAATATCTAGGCCACTTTTAACCCTAGGTAGAAATTCAATTACCGCTGATCCTGGTGTTCTTAAAATACTGCTTCTAGGCCATAGCATTCCAACATTAGTAGCTACTGGCACACAATCTTGATTCAATTCAGAGTATAATACTCCTGAGCCAATTTTATAAGGCGCTTGAGCTTTCGGAGCTACTCGCGTGCCTTGGGGAAAGATAATTAGTTGACCTGGTTTCTTTTTGCTACTCATGTGTACAGCTTTCACCATTTCTTTGATGGCGGCTCCTTTTTTACCTCTATCAATAGGGATGCAACCAATTTTTTTTGCCCAAAAGCCAATTATTGGAGTTATCAATATTTCCTTTTTCATTATGAATTTAGGCTGATTTAATGCAGATACAATCATTATTATGTCTAAAAAAGATTGATGCTTAGAAATAATTAAGACTTCATCATCAGGTATAATCCCGCGTACCTCTGTTTTTATTCCAACTAATAGTTTTGCAGTAAATTTTACCCAACCACACCATGTATTTATAGCCGTCATGCTTAAGTCACCCCTAAACAGAACTATGGGCGTAAAGAAAACTGTAACTAAAACCATCATTAAATACATTTGTATGATAAATATTACAGAAAAAACGTATTGAATAACTAAGCGCATTTTTAGTTAACCTTTGTACTTATTAGTATCATTTTGTTATTTCTAGAAGATAGCTAGTTATCCTCTGAATGCATACCATTAATTTGATTAAAGAATATCTAGAATCTTCTAATCTTTTAGTGCCATTATATTAAAAAATCTGCTAAGTAATTCGCATGACTAATTAATTTTCAGAAAGTTTTTTATGAAAATCGTGTGTCCAAATTGCGAAGAATCTTATTTTATAAATACCAATTTATTTCTAGATAAGAAGCAAAATATTAAGTGTATTAATTGCAAACATCAATGGATTGAGATCTTTATTGATAAATCAAGTATAGGCAGCAATCCTTTTTTGGAGCGATCAAGTGCCATCCAAAAGGTGCCGTTGACAGATTCTGAAGTATTAAAGATTTTACGTGAGGAGGCGGAGTTTAATGCGCAGCTAAAGAAACCACCTCGCAGAAATAAAAAACAGAATCAAAATGAAAACCATTTGTTAAATTTGAATGATTTAGATAAATCTAAAGATATAAGATTTTTAGACTTACTTTCTAATAAAGAATTTTGGGTGGGCTTCTGTTCATCGGTGATTTTAGCTACCATATTATTTTTCATTTACGTCTATGGCGAATTACTGGCCGATATATTTCCGTACTTTAAGGATCATCTTCTAAAATATTTAAATTTTGTGGATTCTATTAGAGTGAAGATTGATTTAACAAAAAACGATTTAATTTTCTTAATTAGTCAGTTTTTTAATTTTGAATAGTTCAATTAATTCGGGTATTCCATAAATATTAGAAAACTATATTATAGTAACTGAAAATTAGTTCGATTTTATTAGGAGTTACCATGTCCATTAATACCTTTGGCCATTTTTTTAGAGTGACTACATGGGGTGAGAGCCATGGAGAGGCTTTGGGCGCTACAATTGATGGGTGCCCTTCTAATATATTATTAAGCAACGATATGCTGCAAACTTGGCTTGATAAAAGAAAGCCAGGCAGAAACAAATATACGACACAAAGAAAAGAGGCTGATAAAGTAGAAATACTATCAGGAGTTTTTGAAGGTAAAACTACAGGTATGCCAATACAATTAATCATTCGGAATACTGATCAACGTTCAAAAGACTATTCTGATATTAAAGATAAGTTCCGACCTGGGCACGCTGACATAACGTATTTTACTAAATATGGTAATAGAGATTATCGAGGTGGAGGACGTTCATCTGCTAGAGAAACTGCTGCTCGTGTGGCTGCTGGTGGTGTTGCGAGGGCAGTACTTAAGAATATAATGCCAAAATTAATAATTACTGGATATATGTTGCAAATGGGTAAGCATAAAATCAATAGAGCTGATATAGATATTAATGAAATTGAAAAAAACCCTTTTTGGGCTCCTAACAAATTAGCTGCAAAGCAGTTTGCACTATATTTAGATGAGTTGCGAAAGTCTGGAAATTCTGTAGGTGCAATAATAGAAATTGTAGCATCAGATGTTCCATCTGGCTTAGGCGCACCAATTTATGCCAAGCTTGATACCGACATCGCAGCTGGTATGATGTCTATTAATGCTGTTAAAGGTGTAGAAATAGGCGAAGGAATGTCTGCAGCGATGCTGACTGGTGAGGCAAACGCTGATGAAATTGAAATGGGGCCAAATGGTCCAGAATATAAAACAAATAATTCTGGTGGTATTTTAGGTGGAATTTCAAATGGGGCTGATATTGTTTGTAGGTTTGCTGTAAAACCAACATCTTCAATACTGAAAAGTCGTCAAACTATAACTACGTCGGGAGAAGCTACAAATATTATAACTAAGGGACGTCATGACCCCTGCGTTGGTATAAGGGCAGTTCCTGTTGGAGAGGCTATGATGGTGGCCTGTATCTTACTTGATCACTTTTTATTGCATAGGGGTCAATTAGGTGAAAATCAGGGTGTGATAGAGTAAGGCGTCATCCAATTTCCATTAAATAAAGTCAACTAGAGTGCTTCTTTTTCCGTAACCTAGTGTTGATTGTTGAACCTTCTGAGCCATTATGAAAAGTTTCATAAAAACGATCCCAGGGCATTTCTTGATTTCCATAATTGCATTCAAAATATCTGTGTGGGGGCACCTTTCCAGCCAAGATCCGTGGATCAAGTACCTAATTTACAAGAAAACGGATGTACCACGATAATCTTGCCATTTTAAAATGTTATAAAACACAAATTATTAAAGTTTACGCTTATTTCAAGTGAATTTACGATATAGATAATGTTGTTTTGTTTTAGATTATAAGATTTTAAGAAGCATAATCAGAATTTTCAAAATCTAAGATAGCTTTCAGCTCTGATAGATGTTTTTTTGCCTGTTCTGGAAATCCATCCATTTCTGAGGCAGTTTTTTCAGCAATTTCGTTAGACAAAATCCGTAACTTTTGTCCAGTTTGTAAAGCCCTTATATAGGTTTCGGCCGCCTTTTCAAAATAGTACAGTCTATTGAAAGTGTCGGCAACGGATGATCCTATGATTAGAATTCCATGATTTCCCATAATCATGACTTTTATCTTAGGATCATGAAATAATTTAGCACAGCGCTCTCCTTCCTTCTCGAATGCAAGTCCGCCATAGTTATTATCGATAACATACCGATTATAAAAAGCAGCAGTATTTTGATCGATTGGTAAAATATTACTATTTTCTAGAGATGCCAGTACTGTAGCGTGGGTTGAATGAACGTGCATTGCGCACCTTGCGTGTGGGCAATGTCTATGAAGACTACCGTGAAGACCCCAGGCAGTTGGGTCTGGTGCTCCGGGCTGGTTCATTGTCTCTGAATCGTCCGCATCAACCAGGAGTAAGTCACTTGCTTTGATCCTTTGAAAATGTGATTGGTTTGGGTTCATTAAAAACTTTGTTCCCGCATCATTTATTGCTAAAGAAAAGTGGTTGGCGACAGCTTCACTAAAGTTCAAACGATCTGCCCAGCGAAAACTAGCAGCAAGATCAACTCGCTCATTCCAAAAACCAATATTTGGAATTTTTGTGATTTTAGGGTTGGAAGTCATATTATATCTCATTATTTTTGCAAAAATTATAAATAGAACCGCGTTGGTGACCAAACTAATTCTTTGCTGACATTAAAGCTTTAAATTTATTTCTCAACTTTATTATTTTTTAGATAGTAAGTGTGAATAGAAATTATTTTTGAATTAAAGTTGCTAATATAGAGTTAGTTATCCTTTGGAAAATTCTGGGTAAGCTTCAATACCTAATTCTGACAAATCGAGTCCCCTGATTTCATTTTCTTCACTAACTCTTATACCTGTTACCCTTTTAAGAATTATCCAAAGAATAGTTGTCGAAATAATTGTAGAGAGACCTATAATTATTATTGAATATATTTGGGTTAATAAATTGGCTTCGGTATTGGTAAATACTACTGCAATTGTTCCCCATATGCCTGCAAATAAATGAACGGGAATTGCTCCAACGACGTCGTCTACTTTTAATCGATCCAATATGGGCACACCAAAGACTACAATTAGACCCCCTACTAATCCAATGATTGTGGCTGAACCCACGGAAGGTGTTAAAGGTTCTGCTGTTATTGCCACAAGGCCTGCCAAAGTACCATTCAAAATCATGGTTAGGTCTGGCTTTTTATAAAGTAGTTGCGTTGCAATCAGAGCGGCTATTGCGCCAGCGGCCGCAGCGGCATTGGTATTTACAAATATTCGACTAATATCAGCTATGTCGCCAACAGAACCCATCGCTAACTGTGATCCTCCATTAAATCCAAACCATCCTAGCCATAGTATGAATGTTCCAAGTGTTGCTAGAGGTAAATTGGAACCTAGGATTGGCGTAACTTTATTATTTTCATACTTTCCAATTCTTGGACCTAAAATTATTGCACCGGTTAATGCAGCCCAGCCGCCCACAGAATGAACTACTGTTGATCCAGCAAAGTCTAGAAAACCCATGTTATCTAAAAAACCGCCGCCCCATTTCCAAGAGGCTTGGACTGGGTAAATGATAGCTGTTAATAGAATAATAAAGATGAGAAAGGGCCAAAGTTTTATTCTCTCCGCTAAGGTACCAGACACTATCGAGGCTGTTGCAGCACAGAACATTAGCTGAAAGAAAAAGTCTGAACCTGTCGATGCATACTCAAGGGAATTGGCATTTGTTGCTGTAATTCCTACTGCTTCAAGTTTGGTAGTGCCAAATGCTCCAATTATACCCTGTACTGTCCATTCGTTACCAGGATACATGAGGTTGTAGCCGATTAAGTAATAGAAAATACACGCTAGACTGAATAAAGATACATTTTTTGTAAGTTGCATTGTAACATTTTTGGATCTAACCAAGCCTGTTTCAAGCATTGTGAATCCAGCTGCCATCCAAAATACTAGGAAACCACTTACTAAAAATAAAAGGCTGTTCAAAATAAAAGTAGTATTAGTTTGGACAGACGCTGATGAGAGCTCTGTGGCCGCAACCAAACTAGGGCTTAAGATTAAATAAAAAATAATTATTACCTGGCATTTAAATTTCATGTTATGTTCCTTGAAAGTTTATCGAATATTTTGTGAAATATTATTCACTCTTGTTTATGTAAATGGATGGGATAATTGTTAGAGTTTGTTTGGCTAAAAGAACCTTAGACTGCAAATTTAATTATGTTTTCTAAAAACTTGAAATAATAGTTATCAGTTTTTCCCAAAATAATAATATTTCTCGATATTTGCTTAAAAAATATACTAAAATTAATTATATGCAAAAAAAATAAGCAAATTAATAATAAATGAGATAACTATGGACTGGAAATTAAACACACAAAATTTAAATATGGGCACTCCACATTTCTTTTTTTAACAGTTAAGTATGGTTACTATTAATATTTGCCGTCAATTTGGATTGATTAGATGACAAAACCCGTCGATAAAAAAAAACAAATTAGGGCTAGAAGAGATATTAAGGCTCCTAAAGTTAGAAAGAAGATTTCTGCAAGCCCAAAGTATATAAATAAAAAACGGAAAAAAGTTAAATCTAGCAAGAATATTATTAAGCAAATTTTTGCAACAGGATTTAGATGGTTTTTATGGTTTTTATGGTTCTTTTTTTCTCGATTTGCAATCTTAGTATCTGTGGTCCTTATCGGCTTTATTATCTTTGAATATTCGCGTATTGGTCCCCTTAATAAATTAGTAGATGCCAGAGTAAGTGGTTCCATAACTTTATTAGATAAGCACGGACAGGTTTTTGCATGGCGTGGAAATCAATTTGGTGGTGCCATCACGGCTAATGCCGTCTCTCCCCATTTGAAAAATGCTGTAGTTGCTGCTGAAGATCGCAGATTTTATAAGCACTTTGGTATTAGTCCTCGAGGGATCGCGAGCGCTATTAGAATTAATATTAGAGAAGGACGAAGTCCGTTAAGAGGCCATGGTGGCTCAACTATCACTCAACAAGTGGCTAAAATATTATGCTTAGGCACAAATTTTGATCCATCAAATGGATTGTCTGAAGCAGATTTTGAGAAGGAATGTCGTAAAAATAGTATAGTTAGAAAATTACGAGAGATACCATTTTCAATTGCTATGGAGTTAAAATTTTCAAAAGATGAAATTTTAATGATTTATTTGAATCGAGCTTACCTAGGAGCTGGTAATCAGGGGTTCGAAGCTGCGTCTAGAAGGTATTTTGATAAATCAGCAATGTACTTAAATCCATCAGAATCTGCAATGTTAGCGGGGTTGTTGGTTGCTCCCTCTTATTTTGCTCCAACTCGAAATCTCCAAAGAGCTCAAGAGAGAGCTGCTGTGATAATAGATTTAATGGAAAAAGAAAATTATTTAACTAAAGATGTTGCATTAACATCCAAAAAATATCCTGCTAAATTATCATCAACTGCCAAGGAACAATTTGGTGGTTATTTTGCTGATTGGGTAAGCAAAAGCAGCCCTTCTTTTTTTACTCAAAAAGCTAATGCAGATATCTATGTCAAAACCACTTTTGATACAACAATTCAAAAGGCAGCAGAAGATGTTTTAAGAGATACTTTTGATAACAAAATTGCAAAAGAATCCGAAGTACAAGTTGCAGTTGTTGTTATGTCTTCAGATGGTGCGGTGCGCGCTATGATAGGTGGTCGTGATACTAGGGTAAGTGGGCAATTCAACAGATCCACACAAGCGATGCGCCAAACAGGAAGTTTATTTAAACCATTTGTTTACGCGGCGGCCTTAGAAAAAGGTTATAGTTTTAATAGTGAAGCAATTGATGAAGAGATAACAATTGATGTACCTTATTCAGGCCCTTGGACACCTAGAAATTATACAAATGAGTTTTATGGCAAGATGACAATAACTGACGCATTAGCTAAATCCATAAACACCATAGCTGTTAAAACGGCGATGTTGGTTGGATTAGATTCTGTTCGAAAAATTGCTAACGATTTTGGGATTTTGGGCGATTTGGCACCAGGACCAGCTTTAGCATTAGGTGCATCGGAAGCTACATTAATAGAAATGACTGGAGCTTACGCTGGTATTTTGAGTGGAGGAATTAGTGTCAAACCTTATGGATTGGACGAAATAACAATCGTCGGCGAAACTAATCCAATTTTGGGACGAAACGGTGGCTTGGGCGAGCGTGTCATGGAATGGGAAAATGCCAGGCAATTAATTTACATGATGAATACTGTAATTGAAAAGGGTTCGGGTCGACGAGCTAAAATTAAGTATCGTGAGGCTGGAGGAAAGACTGGAACTACTCAGGCGATGCGCGATGCTTGGTTTGTTGGCTTTACGGCTGATTATGTTGTGGGAGTTTGGATGGGTTATGATGATAATACGCCACTGAAAGGTGTTACTGGTGGAGGTTTGCCGGCTGAAATATGGCAAAAGATAGTGATACAAATTAGTAAAGATTTACCTTCTAGACCGTTGCCAATGATAAACCCTAGGGTGGCTAGTCGCAGTTTAAAAAATAATGAAGTTTTAGACATTGACGCAAGTGGACTATTTAAAAGAGTAGATTCTAAGGTTAAATCCAAAAGTTTTTTAAAGAATATATTTTTTGGACGACCAGAAAATTGATATAGTTTATTTTATTTACCTAAAACTTGTTAACGTTAACTTTGCTATGTAAACTAAAAACATGAGTACTTTAATTTTAAGCCATGATGACTGCTTTAATCATATTGAACCGGTTGGGCATCCTGAACAGGTTAAACGTTTAACAAAAGTATTAGATGAATTGAAAACATCTAAGTTTAGAGATTTAATTTGGCGAGATGCTCCTCTAGCAACAAGAGAGCAAATAGAACTATGTCATGCAGCTGATTATGTTAAGTCGATTGACGACATGATAATTGAAGGCAGTATTACTCATATTGATGCGGATACATATTTTGGCAAGGGGTCATTGGCGGCTGCTAAAAGAGCAGTGGGAGCAAACATATTAGCTGTGGATAGTGTGATGTCTGGAGAATTTAATAATGTTTTCGCAGCAATTCGCCCGCCGGGTCATCACGCTGAAACTTCGAAGGCTATGGGCTTTTGTATTTTTGGTAATGTTGCTATTGCCGCAAAGTATGCTCTTAAAAATCATGGTTTGGAACGAGTTGCAGTAGTTGATTTTGATGTCCATCATGGTAATGGCACGCAAGATCTTTTATGGAATGAGCCAAGGACTTTGTTTTGTTCTATGCATCAATCGCCGTTGTGGCCTGGATCTGGAAAGGTTGATGAAACAGGTGCATTTGATAACGTCCTGAATATACCGATTGCATCAAATACATCTGGAGATGGCGTACGTTCAAGTTTTAAAGAGATTATTTTACCAAAATTAGAAGAGTTTAAGCCAGAACTTTTAATAATATCTGCAGGTTTTGATGCCCACATTAGTGACCCACTTGCTAATCTTGAGCTGGTTGAAGAAGATTATGAATGGATTACTCATAAACTTTGCGATATTGTAGATAAGCATTGTAATGGGAGGTTGGTATCTTCATTAGAAGGTGGTTATAATTTAAAGGCGTTGGCAGCATCGGTAGCTGTGCATGTAAAGGTTCTGATGGAGAGAAGTAAATGACAGTAAAAGATATTTCAAATTTTTCATTTGAAGAAGCAATGGGTGAATTAGAAGGTGTTGTCGCTAAACTTGAAAATGGGCAAGTACCACTTGAGGATTCCATCAAGCTTTATGAAATGGGAAATGATTTAAAAAAACATTGTGAACAAAAATTAAAGGAAGCTGAAGAAAAAGTATCACAAATCACTTTCTCAAGTGATGGATCCGTATCGGGAAGCAAGCCTGTCGAAAAATTGTGATGTTCATCGAAAGATTAAGAAACTGTCAGCTAAGAACAGAGAAGCAGCTAAAACTAAGTTTTTTAAGGTTACCAGAAAGTCGTTTGAAAGATGGAATGACTTACGCAGTACTAAACGGTGGCAAAAGGTTGCGTGCTTTTTTGGTAATGGAATCTTCGTTTATTTTTGATGTTAATTTAGCTAATGCAGACCAAGTTGCCGCTGCAGTCGAGTGTTTGCATGCATACTCATTGGTTCATGATGATTTGCCATCGATGGATGATGATAGTTTACGAAGAGGGTTACCGACTGTTCATGTGAAATGGGATGAAGCCACAGCAATCCTAGTTGGGGATGCTCTCCAATCATTATCCTATGAGATTTTAAGTTCGCAAAACTTAACTTCGGATCCAAAAGTTAGTAATAGATTAGTTAATAGTTTAGCTAATGCATCGGGTGCTGCTGGAATGGCTTTGGGTCAAATGCAAGATATCTTGGCAGAAAATAGTGATAAGCCTCTTACCATGGAGGAAATAAAAAACTTGCAAATGAACAAGACTGGTGCATTAATTCAATGGTCTGCAATGGCAGGTGCGCATTTGGCTGGAGGATGCGAACAAATTTTAGCGCCTTATTCTAATGCGTTAGGATTAGCGTTTCAGATTACTGATGATATTTTAGATATTGAAGGCAATACAAGTATAGTTGGGAAAAAAGTTTGTAAAGATACAAAAGCGGGTAAAGCCACGTTTGTTTCGTTAATGGGATTGGATCAAGCGAAACAAGAAGTTAAGATGTTAATTGCTGAAGCCTGTGATTCTTTAAATGAGCTTGGGTCGAAAGCCGAAGGGCTTCGAGAACTGGCACATTATTTGATTTCGCGCGAAAAATAAGGGTTTAATAATTTATCATGAGTATAGAACAATCAAAAACTCCATTATTAGATAAGATTAGGGCTCCATCTGATATGCAGAATTTTTCTGATAATGATTTAAATGAATTGGCTGTTGAGCTTAGGCAAGAAACAATTGACACTGTCTCAGTAACAGGCGGACATCTTGGCGCTGGACTTGGTGTTATTGAGCTGACGGTTGCTCTTCATGCTGTTTTTGAAGCCCCAAAAGATAGAATTATATGGGATGTTGGTCATCAGGCTTATCCACACAAGATTTTAACTGGTAGACGAGATCAGATGAGAACATTGAGGCAAAAAGATGGCCTTTCTGGTTTTACAAAAAGGAATGAAAGCGTTTATGACCCTTTTGGGGCGGCACATAGTTCTACATCGATATCAGCCGCTTTGGGATTTGCGGTAGCCAGGGATTTAGGAGGAGCACCAGAACATGGCATTGGTGCAACTATCGCCGTTATTGGAGATGGCGCGATGTCGGCAGGAATGGCTTACGAAGCCTTGAATAATGCTGGCCATTTGCAAAAACAAATGATTGTTATTTTGAATGACAACGATATGTCAATTGCTCCACCAGTTGGTGCAATGTCTAGTTATTTAAGTAGGTTGTACGCTGGAGCTCCTTTTCAAGAACTTAAGGCTGCGGCCAAAGGAGCAGTAAGTCTGTTGCCGGCGCCCCTTCAAGAAAGTGCGCGACGGGCAAAGGAGGCGTTAAAGACGATAACTGTTGGCGGCACTCTTTTTGAAGAGCTAGGGTTTTCTTATGTAGGTCCAATTGATGGACATGATGTTGAACAATTATTATCTATCTTTCGAACAGTAAAAGAACGATTGGACGGTCCAGTACTTATCCATGTGATTACCCAAAAGGGTAAAGGATACGCACCAGCAGAAGCCTCCAGTGATAAATATCATGGTGTTGGAAAGTTTGACGTAGTTTCAGGGAAGATAAAAAAATCGATTCAAAATGCGCCATCTTATACAAATATTTTTGCGGAATCATTAATAAAGGAGGCAACTTATGATGATAAAATTGTTGCTATCACTGCAGCGATGCCTGATGGCACAGGATTAGATAAATTTGCAGAAAAATTTTCTAGTAGAACGTTCGACGTTGGGATTGCAGAACAACACGGTGTGACTTTTGCTGCTGGTTTGGCTGCTGGTGGAATGAAGCCATTTTGTGCAATATACTCAACATTTTTGCAGCGAGGATATGATCAAGTTGTGCATGATGTAGCTTTACAAAATTTACCAGTACGATTTGCCATAGACAGGGCGGGATTAGTTGGTGCTGATGGGGCAACTCATGCTGGTAGTTTTGATATTGCATATTTAACAAATTTGCCAAATTTTGTAGTAATGGCCGCTTCAGATGAAGCGGAACTAGTGCACATGGTTGCGACTGCAAGGTCAATAAATGACAGGCCTAGTGCTTTTAGGTTTCCACGAGGAGAAGGAGAAGGAGTAGTAATACCCGAAAAGGGTATTCCATTAGAAATTGGTAAAGCGCGTATAATAAGTCAGGGTACTGGAGTAGCAATCTTGTCATTTGGTGCGCGATTAAGTGAAGTAGTGAAGGCCAAAGAAAACTTAAAGCAAAAAGGAGTTAATCCTACTATTGTTGATGCGCGTTTTGCAAAACCACTTGATGGAGAGTTGATTTTGGAAATTGCAAATACCCATAATTCTTTAATCACTATAGAAGAGGGTGCGATAGGTGGATTTGGTTGTCATGTAGCAAAATTCCTTTCAGATGAAGGCGCTTTAGACAATGGTTTAAGATTTAGATCTATGTGTTTCCCTGATGAGTTTTTAGATCATGCAAATCCAACAGAAATGTATGCAGCGGCAAAATTAAATTCTTTCGATATAGAAAAAAAAATCTTGTCATTATTGGATGTTGACCTTCTTAAAGTAAATAAAAATATTAATTGATTAAAATCAATCATTCCCTATAAAGCCACCAGATTGTTTGGTCCAAAAGTTAGCATATAAGCCATCTTTTTTAAGTAATTGAGAGTGCGTTCCATCTTCCTCAACTCTACCATTTTCCATTACTATTATTCGATCCATTTTTGATATAGTGCTTAATCTATGAGCGATCGCAATTACAGTTTTACCTACCATTAAGTCTTCAAGAGCTTTTTGAATGGACTCTTCAGCTTCACTGTCTAACGCAGAGGTTGCCTCATCCAAAACCAGGACAGGCGCATCTTTTAAAATTGCTCTAGCTAATGCTATCCGCTGTCTTTGTCCGCCAGACAATTTAACTCCTCGCTCGCCTAAAAATGCATTTAAACCTCTACGGTTTTGTAAATCTTGGAGGTCGTTAATAAAATCACTTGCTTGAGCTTTAGAAATGGCGTCATTTAAATCCTCCATTGATGCGTTTGGATTTCCGTAGAGAATATTATCTTGTGCAGATCTATTAAACATTGAAGTTTCCTGCCGAACCATGGAAATGTGTTGTCGTAAGCTGTCTTGCGTTATATTTTGTATATCATTCCCATCAAGAAGAATTTTGCCTTTGTCGATATCATAAAATCTTAATAGTAGGGCTAAAGCAGTAGTTTTTCCCGCCCCCGAACGGCCTACTAAGCCAACTTTTTGTCCATTAGGGATACTAAGGTTAAACTTAGAAAGACCCCCACCAAGATCATTTCCATAATTGTAAGTAACATTCTTAAACTCGATTCTACCTTTTATACCATTAAGTACATTTGCATTTTTCTTATCTGTTAAATCATGTTTAGGTGATAACGTATTCATTCCATCTTCTGCCTCTCCAAGATGCGAAAATACGTTCATTGCTGTAAAACTAATCCACCCTGACATTTGAGCAAGCCTTGTACTTAAAAGACCCGCTATCACGATATCCCCTGGAGTGGCCAATCCATTTTGCCACAGAAAGATGCCTCCTCCAATCAGTAAGATTGGAAGAAGTCCAGCTAAGGTCATTATTGCTGCTCTAAAAGAAACGTATAACATTGCAAAATCTATAGACTTTTCTCTAAATCCTTTTAACGCGTCTTCAGCATAATGTTCCTCGTCATCAGAATGAACAAAAAGTTTTACTGTTGCCATATTTGTTAGGGTGTCGACTACTTGACCGGTAACAGCTGCCCTAGCAGCAGCGCGATTTTTTGACCGAATCCTAATGTGTGGTAAAAACCACTTTATCAGGATCAAAAATGCGAAAATCCAAATTATTAGAATAATAGTCAACGAGGAGCTGACACTCCCTAAAATAAACCCGGAGGCTACAAGTGTGGCCATAGCAAATGAAAATGCATTTGTAATTTCGTTAAATGTTTCTGATATAGAAGTTGCAGTCTGCACCTGTTTCTGAGCCAACCTTCCAGCAAAGTCGTCATCAAAAAACTTTATTGATTGACCTAATGTATGTCTGTGTAACCTTATGAAAGTTAATGGAAAAAGATTGGGGACCATAGCAATACCGTTTATTGCGGCACTGATTGTCATCAGAATTGGCCGAACAATAACAAAAAATATTGATATCGCAATTAAAACTAGAAAATTATTTTTAACAAATGTGCTTGGTTCATTTGTTATAGCAGTATCAATAACCCATCCTATAATGATAGCGCCAAATGCCTCCGCTATGCCTACAGAAAAGCTCGCTAAAGTGGCAATTAGGATAGTTTTTTTAGCACCCTTTACACTCCAAAGAATGAATAGCAAAAACGAGTTTGGAGGAGGCCCTGATGCTTTTTCAAATGGGTTTATCATTCTACTAAAAATTTTACTCACGGTACGTCTATCCCAATAAAGCCGCCAGATTGTCTTTTCCAGAAAGCATAGTAAAGGCCTTTTTGATCGAGTAATTTTTTATGAGAGCCTTCTTCGGCAATCTTGCCGTCCTCAAGGACTACAATTCGATCCATTTGCGCAATAGTGGAAAGCCTATGAGCAATCGCGATTACTGTTTTTCCATACATTAAGCCATTTAATGTATCTTGAATAGCTGCTTCTACTTCACTGTCTAAGGCTGATGTGGCTTCATCTAGTATTAAGATTGGTGCGTCTTTAATTATTACTCTAGCTATTGAAATGCGCTGTCTTTGCCCACCTGATAATTTAACGCCCCGTTCGCCAACCTGAGCATCCAATCCAGAACGACCCTCAGTATCTTGTAAATCTGGTATAAATTCCCAGGCTTCTGCTTGTGTTGCTGCAGCTATGATTTGCTCTTCGGACGCTTCAGGCTTTCCATAAAGTATATTATCCCTAACAGATCTATGTAATAGAGAGCTATCTTGAGTTACCATCCCTATATTTTCTCTTAATGAATTCTGCGTAACAGTTTTTATATTTTGAGAATCTATGCTTATAGTACCTGTTTCAAGTTCATGAAACCGCAATATTAAATTCACTAAGCTTGATTTTCCAGCACCTGAGCGCCCTACAATACCAACTTTTTCTCCACCATTTATTTTTAGTGATATACCATTTAGACCACCTGTGCTTTTTCCGTAGTGATGCCAGATATTATTGATATCTATCGATCCATTTTTTATAGCTAATTTAGATGCATTTTTTTCGTCTTGCAGATCAATTTCTTGTGCAATTGTTTTCATGCCTTCTGAAACCACACCAAGTTCTTGGAAAAGGGTGGTAAAAGCCCACATCAACCAATCACTCATACTAGCAAGCCTCAAAGCGAGAGCGGTAGTTGCTGCCACTACACCTATGGTTGTAGAGCCAATTGACCAAAGATAGATAGACCAACCAATCACACTAAATAATAAAGCGCCGTTGATAAAATTAATACCAAGTGCCATCCAACTATAAAGGCGCTGCTCTATAAAAAATTTCTGCCTCGTGTACTCAATTGCTTCTTTAGCATATTTCTCTTCTTTATCGTGATGTGCAAACAACTTTACTGATTGTATATTGGTATAGCTGTCTACAACTCGACCTGTAATAGAGCTTCTAGCATCTGAAGATATTTGAGATGCTTTTCCTACTTTGGGTATAAAAATATACGATAGAGTTAAGTAAGCAATGAGCCATATTAACAGGGGAATTGTCAATCTAAAATCTACATCAGATAGAAGAACTATTGCTGCAATAATATACACAATTGAATAGGTTAGTGCATCAAAAAATTGATATATGACTGCTCCAATTGCTGGTGGAGTTTGCATCAGTCTATTAGCAATGCGTCCTGCAAAATCATTTTGAAACCAGCCAACTGATTGCCTAAGTACGTGGCGATGAGCTCGCCAGCGAACCATTGAGCCAATATTTGGAATTATAGTTTGATTCATTAATATTCGATCAATCATACTAAGTAATGGATTTATTATTACTATAAAACCAGTAATTAGCATGAGTTCAAATGCGTGCACACGAAAAAAATATTTTGGATTAGTGTTAACCATCAGGTCTATTAAATAACCAGAATAAAAAATTAGAAATATTTCTATTGCAGACACAAGCGCAGAAAAGAATAGTGCAATTATTAATATCTTTCTAAAATTTTTTAGGTAGTTCCAAATAAAAGGAACCACACGATTTGGCGGTACGCTGTCTATGTTGTAATCAGCATAAGGATCAATCAGCTTTTCAAACCATCGGAACATTAGTTTTTCTTCTCACATGGTTTTTATTATAATGATGTATATTCATTGGTCACTTGCATGTAATTTAGTTTAATTTTTGCAATCAAATTATACTATATTCTTTCGCCGTTATTCCTTAAGAAAGCAATTGGTTTTTACTAAGTGTAAAATCTGATTTTATCCATTGGGTTTCCAGTCTCTTTAACTCATCACCAAGTTTTTTTCCTTTAAGTTTAGGCATCAGGTCTTTTGCAGTTACTGGAAATTTTTTTGTCATGATTGAAGAGACATTGTTTATTAATTTTTTGCTTAATGCTATTTTCTTTCTGCCGTTTTGTAATAATAAATATATTATCCCGTATTCAGTGCCGTTGTAATATGAAAACTCAAATACAGATGCATTTTCTTCCATAGACCTTTTTATATATTTTATCATTTTTAATTCTTGTCGACTAAATGTTAGAACTTCTTCAATATTTTTTCCATGCAGGCTAAGTAATCTGCCTAGCCAGTTTATCTTAATTTTATATTTTTTTTCAGCATCAATATATGAAACAAAAGAACTTATTTTACAGTTTTTGATAATTTGGTTTAAGACACCAGTATCGATCATTTTTCTCATGGTTCTAACAGGATTGTCTGATAATAATAATTTATGGAGCTCGCTTGTGATACGTTCTTTAGATAAGGTCGCCAATTTATTTTTATGTTCTTGGCACGCCGCGAGTGCAGATGAGTCAATCTCTAGCATTTTATTCCCATAGATCGCTTGAAATCTAAAGAAACGTAGTATTCTCAGATAATCTTCTGTAATTCGTTTGTTTGAATCACCTATAAATCTAATTATGTTATTATTTAGGTCCTCTAGCGCATTTAAAGGATCAAGAATTTGCCCATAACCATCACAGTACAAAGCATTTATTGTCAAATCGCGCCTTGAAGCATCTAATAGTAATGATGTTGTAAATTTAACTTTGGCGTGTCGCCCATCATTTGTAATATCGCTTCTAAAAGTAGTAATTTGATAAGCAATTTTATCGATAATGAGAGTTATTGTTCCGTGCTCTATTCCAGTTGGAATAAATTTGATGTTATGTTCTTTTGAGATTTTTATAATGGCTTCTGGGAAAGCGTCTGTAGCCATATCAATATCAACGACAGGTATGTTCAAGATTGAGTTTCTAACGCACCCACCTACAAATAATGCTTGATATCCATAATCTCTAAATACTTTAGTCAAGAATTGAGATGATGATTGGTTTAACCAATTATTTTTTAACTTATCTATTTTCATTTTAATTCTGCTAAACCCTTTAAAATTCTCGCGGTGGCTCCCCAAATATAAAAAGGGCCATATGGAATATTGTAAAAATACCTTTTCTTGTTTTGCCAGGTTAAGTTTTCCACCCTATAATTATTAACATCCAGTAAATAAGATAAAGGGACTTCAAATATTTCAGCAACTTCCGTGATTTGTACTTTCATAGATACATTATCTTTAATTTCCCCTACAAAAGGCGATATTTGAAATCCAGTTACCGTGCTGTGTGGAGCTAACCTTCCAAGTATATTGACATCTTTAGGGTTAATTCCAATTTCTTCGTGTGTTTCTCTTAGTGCTGTGGCTTCCAAAGAGGTATCAGTTTTATCTAACTTTCCACCTGGGAAAGCGATTTGGCCAGGATGTTGTTTTAATTTGTTAGCTCTTTTAGTCAAAATTACGTTCAGACCGTCTTGTCTTTTTACAATTGGAATTAAAACTGCAGCTTTAATAAGATGATCTATTTTTATATTTTCATTTGGCATCAAATCATTGTCTGAGGTTCGTTCGAAATTTTGTTTAAATAATAAATTAGTTAAGTTTTTTAATTCAGACATTTTTCTTTGCATCAAATCCTAATGTTGCTGGCTCCATGATATAATGTGCTCCACAGAATTGACAATCAGCTGTGACTGTCCCAGTGGTTGTTGTCATTTTTTCTATATCTTTTGATGAATACATGGACATTGTATTTTGTACTTTTTTAGGACTGCAAGTGCATCCAAATTTTATTGGCTGTGATTTAAAAATTCTTGGTTGTTCTTCATGAAATAATCTATTTAATAATCTTGTTTTGCTTACATGAGGGCCAATTAATTCAAGCTCTTCGATAGTATCCAAGTGAAAATTTACACGATCCCAACTTTCACTTTCATCTCCTGCCAATAGGTCTGATGAGGAGAGTAATTTATCGTCTGAGATGGGGTTGTTATTTGGTTTTGCTTGAGTTCCCTTGGGCATTTTTTGTATTATGATGCCCCCTGCTTTCCAAGCAATTTTATTATTTTTTGTTTGTGACCTGCCTACGGCTAAGGAAAACCGTGTGGGTAATTGTTCTGATTGTGCAAAATAAGTTTCTGCACATTTAAGCAATGTGCCCCCATTTAATGGCGTAATTCCTTGGTAAGGCTCTGTTTCAGGGCCTTGATCAATTAGAACTGCAAAATAACCTTTCCCTAATTGCTTGAAAGGATTTTTTTCATCTAGATTTAATTTGCTTTTATTAAAACTTGCAAATGCTCTTAGCTTTCCTATTTCACCCATTTGAGTGGGAGCAAAGTAATCAGTGGCTATCAATTTTATTGGTCCATTTCCTCTTATTTGTAGGGATAGTTTCCATTTCAAATTTATAGTTTGGCCAATTAATGCAGTTATTATTGTAGCTTCTGCTACCAATGTTTCTACTTGGGATGGATAGGTGTGTTGTGATAAAATATTATTTAACGTTTTATCAAGTCGTCCCACTCTGCCACGGATTTCTGATAGATCCAGGTGAAATGGTAAGATTCTATCATTAGAAGAAGTTTCTTCTGCTTCGCTCATTTAATTTCCCTAAATAGTTTTAATTTGGCATAAAGCAGTTGAGACGTAGTCGCAATGATATGCGTGAAAGGTTTTTATGTTAAGACGGTTTGATGAATTTCCCATTAAAGAAAATAATTATGTAACGCGACATGGTGTTTATGGGATAATCAAAAAGGGAAATAAATTACTTATTACTTTTCAAGGAGATCCACATTATGAGTATCAACTACCTGGTGGTGGTGTTGATCCTGGGGAAAGTCGTTTTCATACTTTACATCGTGAGACACTTGAGGAGACTGGTTGGATTATCGCTCCTGAAAGACGTGTAGGCGCTTTTCAACGTTATACTTATATGCCTGAATATGACCTTTGGGCACGTAAAGTATGTCATATTTATATTTGTAAAGGCATTATGAAAAAAAGTGAACCTTTACATAAAGATCATAACCCAATCTGGGTATCACCAATAAAATCTTTAGATTTATTGTATAATTCTGGAGACAAACATTATGTGGCGTTAGCAATGAGTTTAAGATATTTGTAAAGCGTTAGAATTAGTATCAAAATTAAAACTAAAAAAGATACTAGTTACCAGCCCTTGTTCTTGATTTTTTTTTTGGATAATGCATCGTTAATAATAATGTATAAGGATGAATGGAATGTTATCACCCAAGAAAGTCGTATTAGCCTATTCAGGCGGCCTTGATACCTCAATCATTCTCAAGTGGCTAGAAATAGAATATGGCTGTGAGGTTATAACATTTACAGCAAATCTTGGGCAGGGTGAGGAGTTGGAGCCTGCTCGTGAAAAAGCTATCTTACTTGGTATAAATCCTGAGAATATTTTTATAGAAGATTTGCGTGAGGAATTTGTTCGTGATTTTGTATTTCCAATGTTTCGAGCAAACGCAGTTTATGAAGGTTTGTATTTGTTGGGCACCTCAATAGCGAGGCCACTAATATCAAAAAGATTAGTCGAAATAGCAGAAGAAAAAGGTGCAGATGCTATAAGTCATGGTGCAACTGGCAAGGGTAACGATCAAGTTAGATTTGAGTTAAGTGCGTATTCTTTAAACCCAGATATAAAAGTTATTGCGCCATGGCGTGAGTGGGATTTGAATAGCAGAACAAAACTATTAGCGTTTGCAGAAAAGCATCAAATACCTATTTCCAAGGATAAACGTGGTGAGGCACCCTTTAGTGTAGATGCAAATTTATTGCATACGTCATCAGAAGGAAAAGTTCTTGAAAACCCTGCTGAAGAAGCGCCAGATTATGTCTATCAAAGGACTGTTGACCCAGTTGATGCACCAGATAAACCAGAATATATAGAGATTGGTTTTGAAAAAGGCGATGCGGTCACTTTTGATTCTGAGAAGTGCTCACCGGCTACTATTTTTGAAAAACTAAACGAAGTAGGGTGTAAACATGGTATTGGAAGGCTCGATTTAGTCGAGGGCAGATTTGTTGGGATGAAATCACGTGGTATTTACGAAACACCTGGAGGGACAATTTTGCTTGAAGCACATAAAGGGATTGAAAGTATTACTCTTGATCGTGGCGCTGCGCATCTGAAAGACGAATTGATGCCTAAGTATGCAGAATTGATTTATAATGGATTTTGGTACAGTCCAGAGCGAGAAATGTTACAGTCATTAATTGATAAAAGCCAAGAATATGTGAATGGAGTGGTTAGATTGAAGCTTTATAAAGGTTCGGTCTGGACTGTTGGACGTTGGTCTGAAGACAGTTTGTATTCTGAGCAACATGTTACTTTTGAAGATGATCAAGGTGCCTATGATCAAAAAGATGCGGCTGGCTTTATAAAGATTAATGCTCTGCGCCTACGCCTTTTAGGGATGAGAACAAGACGAAAGAATAGTTAGGTGATTAATAGTTGTATAATTTTTTAATAATCTTTTAAGGTGATAGTTATAAATTATTCTTTAAGGGTTTAGTTATGCCTAAAAAAATTCATTATAACCCAAATTTAGATCAAATGAAGCTCTGGCCTAAAACATCTGGAAATAAAATTAATGGCTTGGATGAACTTGTTTTCCGAAGACCAGACTATGTTTATTGGCGAGACCCTAAAGAGATAGTATACGGAGCTTTGCAGGAATGGTTTTATAAGCAAAATACAGACCCAAAACTACAAGATGGTCGGAACGAGCGGATCATAGAAGAAGCCATCAATATTCCTGAAATTTCTGATACGGTAACTTTGAAATCTAATGAAGAATGGTCGCAGGCAATTAAATTAAAAGCAATTGAATTAGGTGCTGATGCTGTTGGCATCACTACATTAGAGATGGACAGAACTTATCAGGGCGTATCCATTCCCTACGATACAATAATCGTTCTTGGTTTGGCGATGGATTATGATGAAATGTTGGCTGCGCCTGATATTTCAGCTGGAGCGCATGTTGTTAAAGAGTATACTCGAGGTATGAAAGTATCAAAAAGGTTGGCTAGCTGGTTGCGATTAAATGGCCATGATGCACAGCCTGAACATGGACCATTCGCTGGAAACTTACCTTTAATTCCTGCGGCGATTGCGGCTGGATTAGGAGAGCTGGGAAAGCATGGTTCTGTTATTAATGAAAAAATGGGTTCTTGTTTTAGACTTGCAGCGGTAATGACAAACATGAAACTAAAACATGATGTGCCAAATACTTTCGGTGCTGATGATTTTTGTATTAATTGCCAAATTTGCTCAAAATTTTGTCCACCTGATGCTATTATACATGAAAAAAAGACTGTGAGAGGTGAAGAGAAATGGTACGTAGACTTTGATAAATGTTTACCTTTTTTTAATGAAACTGCAGGTTGTGGAATCTGCATTACAGTGTGTCCTTTTTCAAGACCTGAGGTGAGACCAAATTTAATAGCTAAGTTAAGTCGAAACACTCGACGCCTTGATTGAATTTGGTTGGTTCAGATGCTATGTCTATTTGAAAGGTTTGATTATCTTGAATTATGAATACTAAAATGAGCCGTTCAATAATTTACCATGATATTATGGATCCTAATCGGGCAAAAGCTTTACACGCGACACTCTCTTTATCCACTGCAATGCCCGAAACAGGTAGCGTATTGAAACCCTTTTGGCATCAGATATATTTTTGGGATGCGCAACCACCCGAAGCGTTAGGTAGAGACGGGCACCCGAAGCTTGGAAATTTCATACCAGATTTAGGGCTATCACGTAGAATGTGGGCAGGAGGTGAAATTCAGTTTTTTAATGAAATAATTTTAGGTGTTAACGCGCAAAAAATTTCTACTATAGAAAATATAGAAAAAAAATTAGGTAAAACTGGACCGCTGGCATTTGTTACAGAGAAAATTGATATTATACAAAAAAACAAACTTTGTATTAGAGAATATAAAAAATTAGTTTATCAGCAAGAATTCAAGAAAGATGCTAATAAGAAAAGAGTACCCATTATTAAGAAGGTCTCAGATGATGAGAAAAGAATTTTTTTTAACACAACCCATTTGTATCGATATTCGAGTTTAACATTTAATGGCCATCGGATCCATTATGATCGAAATTACAGCCAAGATGTCGAGGGTTATCCCGGATTGGTTGTACATGGCCCATTACTAGCACAATGCTTAATCGATTTTGCAGAAGATGCTTTGGGATCCATAAAACAATTCAATTTTAGAAGTGAAAGTCCACTTTTTGATTTTGAAGAAGCCATTTTATGTCGAAAAAATACAGATAGTGGAGTTGAATTATGGGTAAAAAATTCAAACGATAAATATTGTATGTCAGCTGTAGCTACATAACAGAAATTACGTGATTTGGTGTAAACTTTTTTGGAATATTATTTACATTATCTAAAATGTAATCAGCTGTAACTTTGGCAATTTTCGGCGCTAAGCCTATGCCAATTTTAAAGCCGCCATTTGCGATAAAAATCTTATCATTATTGGGGTGTGGCCCAATTAATGGTGATCTGCCTTTCGCTCTTGGTCTGATGCCAGACCAGACTTCTATGACTTTAGCATCAACAAGTGCAGGACAGACTTTTTTAACCTTTTGTATTATATTTTCTAATTTTTCGTCAGTGCTCTCATGGTTCCAACTAATTTCAGAGGTTGAGCCAACTGCGACTGCATTATTTTTTTTTGGGATTATATGAACTCCATCAGCAAAAAGCTGTGGATGATTTTCTCTATTTAATTTAAGCAAAGCCGCTTGTCCCTTCACACCATCACCGATTGGCTTTCTTAGTTCACCTGATAATTTTTGAAGACCATGATATCCAGTTGCCCAAATTTCTATACCACTATAGTTACTTTCACGCCTTCCATCCATAATTATTTCTGCTCCCATTTCCTCAACTGCTGCTGATAAAGCTTCACATGCTTTCCTTGGATTAATTTGTGCCGATAATGTGTCAAAGGAATATAAGCCAGTGGGACTAGGTATATCCCAGTTTTTATCTAACTGGTCCAAGGTTTCCCAACTAGCAAACCCTTTCCATAATTTCTTAGCATTTTGAGTTCGCTCTTTGGATAGTTCAATGGAACGATTATCTGGCAATGAAGCAATACGACCGCACTGTGAGAATTCAGAATCCTTACCACTAAAGGATTTAACTTCCTTCCAGAAATTATTTTGCATTATTAATGATTCAAATTGGAATTCTTTTTTTTCATTCCAGTTATCGGGTGTGTGTGGTGCAAGTGCTCCTAAAATACTGCCACTACTACCAGATCCAGGTTTTCTAATTTCAATGATCTTTACTTTAGCGCCACGTTTTAAAACTTCGAATGCAATAGATAGTCCAAAAATTCCTGCTCCATAAATAATAATATCAGGCGTTGCCATTTTAACTTCTGTCTTTCAATAATAAATAGATTTTCTTTTAGGTAATGTAATGAAAAAAATCCAGCATAAAGCAGCGTCAATTAGTTGGAAAAGTGATTTGATACCCTTTTCCAATCAATTTCAGGATCCATATTTTTCTGTGGAAGGTGGATTGGCGGAATCTCAATATGTCTTTATAAAGGGAAATGATTTACACAGTAGATTAATTGATGGTTTTAAAATAGCAGAATTAGGATTTGGCACTGGTTTAAATTTACTTTCGGTTATCAGGCTGTGGGCTTCTTTAGGACGTCCAGGTAAATTGGATTTTATTAGTTTTGAGGCTTTTCCTATAAAACCGACTGATATGCGTCGAGCATTAAAAATTTTTCCAGAGTTATCCAATTTTTCCAATTATTTATGTGCGATTCTGGAAAGAGGTTGCACTCATTTTGAAATTGAAAATATAAATGTGCAATTGATTTATGGAGATGCAAGGGAAACTATATTAACTTGGAATGATAAAGTCGACGCATGGTTTTTAGATGGCTTTGCGCCTATCAAAAATCCAGAGTTGTGGGAAAATGAATTATTAACTTCTGTTGCAAATAAAACAATTGTAGGGGGAACTTTTGCCACATACACAGCAGTAGGTGCTGTGCGAAGGAACCTTATTAATTTAGGGTTTGAAGTGACCAAAACAAAAGGCTTTGGGAATAAAAGACATATGCTTTTAGGGAAAAAAATTGGTCAAAAATAAAAATGCAAAATTAGGTATAATTATGATGATCCTCGCAACATTTATTTTTGCCCTTCAGGATGGTCTATCGAGGCATTTAGCAAGTACTTATAATGTTTATATGATTGTTATGATACGTTATTGGTTTTTGTTTATTTTAGTTATTTTTTTAGCGTTAAAGTCAAAACAGGGAATAGTAGCAAGAGCCAGTACAAATTTTTTATTAATTCAAATAATTAGAGGGTTTCTATTAGCATTTGAAATTATAGTTGCCGTTCAGGCTTTCGTTTATATAGGTCTGATAAATACTTCTTCTATCTTTTCAAGTTATCCATTGATAGCAACGTTATTGTCTATACCAATTTTAAAAGAAGTTATTGGATGGCGAAGGTTTGCCGCAATTTTTCTTGGATTTATGGGAGTTTTATTAATATTAAGACCAGGCAGCAGTGTTTTTTCTATTTATATGTTTTTACCAATTTTGTCTGCTATAGCATTTGCTATTTATGGTGTTCTCACAAGATACGTTTCCCAGGAAGACACTCCGGAGACAAGCTTATTTTGGACTGGTATTGTTGGTGCTTTCTCTACGACCCTAATAGGAGTTTGGTTTTGGCAACAACCTGATGGAAATGATTGGGGATGGATATTGCTCTTATGTATTTTTTCAACCTTAGGGCACTTTTTATTAATTAAGTCGTATGATTTTGCTGCTGTTTCAATTGTACAACCATTTGCATATTTTCATCTTATTTTCATATCGATAGTCGGTTTTTATATCTTTGGAGAATCCTTAACTTTAAATATCATCATAGGATCAATAATTGTAATTTTCGCGGGTATTTTTACAATTAGAAGAAAGCGAGTTGCTGATTAATTTAGCCTATTTATCTTTATGTAATTTTGGCCCTTAGGCCTAAAATGTTTGAAACTGTAAGGACTAGCAGGACTATGACTCCGCCCATAATTGCGGTTGGTCCCGGATTTTCTCCTAATACATACCATACCAAAACTGGTGCAAAGATACTTTCCAAAACAAGAAATAAACCAACTTCTGCTGAAGTAATATATCTTGGCCCAATAGCCATGAAGCAGGTTGCAAGTGGTAGTAGTGCTCCACCTAAAATTAACATCTTTGGCCAATCTTCAGCTTCTAAGGAATATGAATTTACGAAGGGAGTTACAGCGATGGCGGCAACTAAATAAGAAAGTGCTGTTGCAGGTATCATTGAAATATTTGGTGAAGCCCTAGCTACAGTGAAGGCAATGGCTAGAGATATTGCGACCCCTAACGCTGCTAGATTTCCCAAAATTGCACCAAAGCCTACACTGGAGCCAAGTGCGATTGTTCCGATGCCTACTAATGTGAAAAAAACAGTTATTGTCATCCTGATAGTAAAAGGTTCTTTCAAAAATATGCGGCTTATAATTAACGCCCAGATAGGAGCTGTCGCGAGTAAGAATACTGTTGCAGCAACTGTGGTTAGACTGAGTGCTACAACATAAAGAATGGTATTTACTGCATAACAGCCAGCAAAAAATAATGCTGGCAATGAAAAGCTCAACATTGATTTTGGGCCTCTTGTAATTAAGAGGAAGGCGGTTATCGCAATCCCTGACAATGCTGCTCGCCAGAATGCAACAGTCATAGTGGCTTCATCTACCAATCTAATAATTAAACTATCGGGAATTAGCGCTAAAACCCCAATTCCTGTTATTAAAAGACCTTTTGTTTGATTGTTCATTTCCATGCAACGATATTTTGAGTGTAAGTTATGTACAAGGGATGTTTGGGGTGCCCATTTTTCGTTAATCCAAGATGGTACAATTTAGCACCATTATTTGATAACAAATTTTTGACTTCTGCTTCTCTGTTAAAGTACGTACCGTGCGTTCCCCATGCGCAAATAATAACATCTGACCACAGTACGGATTTCGATATATGGAAATCATTATCTTTACCGACTGGCTCGTCGGTTTTCATTAATTGAAGGGGGTTTGTTTCTCTCCAAGCAAAAATATTGCATATTCTGAAACTTCCAAAATTTAATTTTTTTGCACGTCGTTCACACCTCTCAACTGTCGGGTCATTTTTAGTTTCGTCAGCTGTTGAAGGATTTAACATAATAAATAATACTTTTTTCTTATTTTCGTCCCAGACTCTGGTTAAAGTATATCGATAGTTTTCACATTTTGAATATACAGCCTCACTTTTAATGTTGGCCTGATTATGTGCTTTAATAATCATTTTGCGAAAATACTCTTGATGGATAAAGAGTGCCCCCTTTGTGATTTACCGTTGCGATAGCCTTATTTTTTGATGATACCCACGCGATTGAATCGTCAGTAAGTTTACAATTTGGCATTTTTAAAGGCTGGCCTTGCCTCAATTGTATTGCACCTTCTGCATTGGTATTTAGTTCTGTTAAACTCTTTAATCCTAATTCTAACGGCAGTAATAGGCGATCTAAACTTAGATTTTTCCCAATACACTTAAATAAATCATATGGATTAGCTTCATTGATGTTGAATGGGCCAGAGCTTATTCTTCTAAGAGATTGCACGTGGGCAAGACAGCCCAACTCTATTCCTAAATCTCTAGCGATAGATCTAACGTACCCTCCTTTGCCACATTCCATTTGAAGCGAGATTGAATCATTATTAAGAGTTTCGATCATTTTTAAAGAGTTGATCCATAATGGTCTAGATTTTAACTCTAATAGCTCACCTTTTCGTGCTTTTAGATAAGCACGCTCTCCATTAATTTTTATAGCCGAAAATTGTGGTGGAACTTGCATAATATGTCCACGGAATTTTTTCAGTGCTTTTGTAATGTTTTGCTTAGATGGTCTAAAAGTGGAGGTTTCAATAACCTGTCCTTCCATGTCATCTGTATTTGTTTGACTGCCCAAATTAATTGTAAAGGTATATGTTTTCAATGATTCAGTTATAAAGGGAATTGTTTTGGTGGCTTCACCTAATGCAATTGCTAATAAACCGGTGGCGGCTGGATCTAGTGTGCCAGCATGACCAGCTTTTTTAGCATCAAAACACCATTTTATTTTATTAACAACAGCAGTTGATGACAGGCCTTCTGGCTTATCTACTAAAAGCCAACCATTTATATTTCGGCCTTTTTTTTTGCGGTTACTCATTTTGAATATCGCGCTTGATTTCATCTTTGTTAAAAAGTTCACGCATCGCATCCATATTGTCAAAAGTAGTGTCTAGAAAAAATTTCAATTCAGGGGAGAATTTTAATTTTACATTTCTTGTAATTATCTTTCTGATTTCAATTTTATTATTGTTTAAAGCCTCAACTACTTCCTTGGATTTATTTCCGCCTAATGGTGAAACAAAAACATGAGCAATCTTTAAATCTGCAGACATACTGACTTCGCCAACAGTTATAGAAACCCCCGAGAGTATTTCATCATAGATTTGATCGCGTACAAATACTTCTGCAAGTGTTCGGCGTACTAACTCACCCACCCTTAATTGACGCTGAGTGGGTCCTACGCTCTGTCCAAACTGGTTTGACATTGTAATCTCCTTTAAAGATGTTTTCATTATTGCAGATCTATTGTCGGCGCAACAGATCCTTTGCGTTAACTGATTAGATTGTTTATCAAGAAGGAAATACTCAAGGAGATTAGTATGTCAGAAACATTAAGTATTGCTATTACTGGAGCTTCTGGTCGGATGGGACAAATGCTTATCAGAAATATACTAAAGGATAGAAGATTTGAGCTTTGTGGAGTTACAGAGCATCCTGGTCACGAATGGATTGGATCTGATATTGGAAAAATGATGGGTGGTGAAAGTTTGGATCTTCCTGTTTTATCTGATCCTTTGGAGGTTTTTGCTAAAGCTAGAGCTATTATTGATTTCACAACACCTATTGCTAGTATTGCTCACGCCGACTTAGCAGCTCAGGCCAGATGCGTACATGTTATTGGAACGACCGGATTCACTAAAAAAGATTTGAAAAAATTAAATGCAGCTAGCCGACATGCGGTCATTGTGAGGGCAGGGAATATGAGCTTAGGGGTTAATTTGTTAGTACAATTGACTAAAAAGGTATCAAAAGCTTTAGATGAAGATTTTGATGTTGAAGTAATAGAATCTCATCATCGCATGAAAGTAGATGCTCCATCGGGGACTGCATTGATGTTAGGAGAGGCTGCTGCTGATGGTCGAGGAAAAGAATTGTCTAAAATCTCTGATCGTGGACGTGATGGTATAACTGGTCCAAGAAAACGAGGAGATATCGGGTTCACGGCAATCCGCGGTGGTGACGTAGTGGGCGAACATGATGTTATTTTTGCTGCATCTGGCGAAAGGATTACACTTCGTCATGTTGCAACGGATAGGGGTATATTTGTTCGTGGTGCTTTGAGAGCTGCTATTTGGGGCCAATCTCAAAAACCAGGAGAATATGATATGCTGGATGTTCTAAATTTAAGTTAATTTATTAAAGATCATTAAAAACTTTAATTAAATTCAAAAATCGGAAATAATTCCTTTTTTCTCCCAATCGCCGTAGCGTGTGGGTTCTGGCCCGTTTCTACCTCCAAGTTCTTTTGGTAGTTTATTTTTTTTCGCCATTTTGCGGCGTTCCGTGGCCTCTGTTAATGAGCGTTTGGCCGCTTCAGGAAGGTCTTTTTTAATTTTGTGTAACATTTTTCTGATTCCGTCTTATATAGACGTGATATAATTCTAAATAAACAATTGCAAAGATTTTAAATGAACTCTCTTAATTCACGTCGAGCAGCTTTAGCGTTACTTTTAAAAGTAATTGATCAACGTATTATGATCAACTCATTTGATAAGAATGATATAAAGGAATTTTCTAAATGTGATGATTTAGAAATACGAGCTGCGATGCGTTTAACCTTGGATTGTTTGCGGCACTTTGATCCTGCTCAGGCCTTACTTAAAGTTTACATAAGAAAAGCACCACCAAAGAAAGTTTTAAATATTTTAAGATTGGGGGTTGTGGAATTATGTGTGAATCAACGTGCATCCTATGGAGTAGTGGATGATGCAGTAAAATTAACGCATGAATTAAAAAGTGGTTCGGCTTTTACCGGTTTGGTCAACGCTATTTTGCGTAAGGTTGCCGCAGATGGTCTTAAATGTTGGCCGAAACTAAATCCGTCAAGCTTGCCGGCTTGGATCGCTAGGCCAATCAAGGCGCAGCATGGGAAAACCATTCAAAAGGCTATTGAAAGAATACATTCCAAAATCCCACCAATAGATCTCACTGTTAAATATAGTAAAAGAAGTTCGATGCAAATTGGAGAAGTTCTACCCAATGGATCATTAAGAATGCACGGTGGCGCAGTTTCAAAATATCAAGGTTACAAAGAAGGATTTTGGTGGGTTCAAAATGCTGCTGCATCTATACCAGTAAGTTTGCTTGGCAATATTAAAGGGAAGAAAATCTTAGATTTATGTGCTGCACCAGGTGGGAAAACAATGCAATTAGTTGATGGAGGTGCTCAAGTGACAGCTTTAGACATTTCTGAAAATAGAATGACATTACTAAAAGAAAATTTAGAAAGGGTCCAACTAAAAGCAAAATTGATTGTTTCTGATATCCTTGAGTGGGAGAATGATAAAGAGTTTGATACTGTTTTATTAGATGCGCCATGTAGTGCTACAGGGACAATTAGAAGGCATCCTGATTTACCATTCGTTAAGAACCAAGAAAATCTGGATGAGTTGATCAATCTGCAAAAACAGCTCCTGCAACGAGCCTTTCATTTTGTGAAGCCCGGTGGTGAGCTTATTTATTGCACATGCTCATTATTATTTTCGGAAGGTGAAGCTCAAATTGAAGAATTTTTGTTAAACCACCCAACTATGTCTATAGTTGAAATTGATTTTGGGTCTCTAGGATTGCCAAAAGAATGGGAAAGCTTAGGCGGATGTATCAGGACTAGGCCAGATTATTGGAAAGAGTTGGGTGGCCTTGATGGCTTTTTTATATCACATTTAAGAAAAAATAACTCATAGGGTAAATATCAGAATTAAATTAATATTAAAAATGGAAGTAATTAATAGTTATGATTAATATGATAAGATTATCCAGCAAATACTTAGATGGTTATTGGATTAACAAATCCTTGAAATTGAGTTGCTCCAAAAAGTTTTTATCCTACCCTGATCCCTATGAGATTGGAAAAGTTGAATACGGGAAATTGTTATTATCTGGAATGTTGAAATTTCAAGACGAATTAATAGAAATGCCTAATAGATCTATATGGAAGATAGAAAAAAATAGCATTAAGTTGGAAAACTATCTACAAGGCTTTGACTGGTTAAATGATCTTGCTGCAGTAGGTAACTTCGAGGCATTAAAGTTAGCACAAGAGTGGGTCTTTGAATGGATTTTATCGAATAAAGAAAATGGACAGACTGAATGGGGACTGGAAACGTTGACCTGTAGGGTGTTTAATTGGATTAGTCACTCTGGATTTTTACTGAAAACTCAAAACCTAACCTTGTCGCAATCTTATATTGAAAGTATCGAGCGACAAGCGTTCTTTCTAGAAAAAAGATGGAAATCATTAAAAAGTAATATTATAAAATTTAAAGCCTTAGTGTTACTAATAAGTGTGGGTATTTATATAGATGATAAAAAATATTTGATCCCCTATTGCTCTGTCGCGTTAGACAAGGAGATAAACAATACTTTTGATAGCGGTGGGGGAATATATTCCAGAGATCCCAATATTTTATCTCAGATATTTTCGCTATTAACTTGGACTGAAATTTTATTAAAAAAAATAGAATTTGAGTTAACTGAAAGCCATAAGTTAATAATTTTGAAAGTAGCACCTATTTTAAGATCTCTACGGCACTCGGACGGTAGTCTATTAGGTTTTAGAGGAAAAACGGAATATCCAACAAAACATCTGGACCGAGCGCTGATAAATTCTGGAGTGAAGCATAGCTTGCCAAAAAGAGAAGCAATGGGATATGCGCGGCTTGGAAGAAAAAATGTGTCTATTTTTGTTGATACTGGTGGTCAATTTGATTCGGTGACTGAGGGTAATTTTTTAGACACAAAGTCCGCTATTGAAATTACAATTAATAAGTGTCCATTTATAATTTCCGGGGCAAAAGCAACTGATATGGCAGGTAAGCCTAGGGGCAACGTAAATAAAATTCATAATAGTTCTGCGTTGAAATTAGGAAATGAATTAGTGAATGTAGTCAACCTACAACCTGCTAACCTAGAATGGATTGAGAGCAAAACTGATACTATTTTAAAGACTTCTCATAGTGGCTATTTGCTTGAAACTGGCTTGACTCAAACAAGAATGCTTAAGTTGAACAATGATGAAACCCAGATTTATGGTGAAGATAGCTTTAATGCAATATCGGAAGACTCAAGATTTAAGTTTGAAAATATTTTTAGAAATAATAAGAAAAATGGTATAAAAATTTCAATCAATTTTTTATTACATCCTGAAGTTGCAGTAGTTTTAGAGAATGGTTCAATCAATTTTTGCTTAACTAATGGAGAAAGATATTCATTATCTTATTCAAATAAATACCATGTTGAAATTGAGGAGAATAATTATTACGAAGATTCCAAAGGTAAGTTGAGTGCGACTAAACAGGTTGTTTTATCTTCATATCTTATGAATTATGATAATACTATGAATTGGAGTATTACGAAGTTTTAACTAATTTTAATTAGAGGTTAGTTAAACCTGATGCTTAAAGAATAATAATTAGAGGTTATAAAATGACATCAAAGCCGCATAAGATTTCTCGTGCCCTAATTTCGGTTTTTGATAAAACAGGTTTGTTAGAACTTGTTGAAAAACTGAATTTTCTGGGTATTGAGATAATCTCTACGGGTGGAACAGCTAAAGTAATTTCTGAAGCAGGATATGCGGTTACGCAGGTTGCAGATATTACTGGTTTTCAAGAGATGATGGATGGTCGAGTGAAAACATTGCATCCGAGTATTCATGGTGGATTACTAGCTTTAAGGGATAATCAAGAGCATATTGATGCAATGGTCTCAAATGATATACTTGAAATAGATCTGCTGGTTGTGAATTTATATCCTTTTAAAGAAACTGTAGCAAAAGGAGAAAACTATATAAATTGTATAGAAAATATAGATATTGGCGGGCCAGCGATGATTAGAGCGGCAGCAAAAAATCATGCCTTTGTTACTGCAATTGTAGACCCCAAAGATTATAAGGACGTTTTGGATGAATTACAAAAAAATAATATGTCTACTGGCTTGGAACTTCGTAAACGTTTGGCACGCAAGGCGTTTACAGTAACGGCTACATACGATTTGAATATCTCAAATTGGATGAGTGGTTTTGAAGACGCAAATATGCCTCCTTCATTTGGGTTTATAGGTAACATAGAACATTCTTTGCGTTATGGAGAAAATCCACATCAAAAAGCGGCTTTCTATAAAGAAAATGAGTTAGGTGACGGCTTTAATTCAATGCGCCAAATTCATGGAAAAGAACTTAGTTATAATAATATTAATGATACAAGTGCAGCTTTCGAACTAATTTCAGAATTTAATGATGATTGCTACGCATGCGCCATCATTAAACACGCCAACCCTTGTGGTGTGGCATTAGCAAAAAATCAAGCTAAAGCATACCAAGGTGCGCTTGAATGTGACAAGACTTCGGCATTTGGCGGCATTGTTGCTCTTAATAAAACTGTGGAAGCTGAAACAGCTGAATTAATTTTACAAACTTTTACTGAAGTTTTAATTGCGCCAGATGCAACAAAAGAAGCAGTTCAAATATTGAAAAGAAGCAAGAATTTGAGAATTTTATTGACAGGGGGCTTAGAGAGAAAAAATATAAATTTTCTGACCTGGAAAAAAGTTAATGGTGGAATGTTAGTACAAGAAAACGACTGTGGTTTTCTAACCCCTGCGGACGTAAAAGTAGTAACCAAAAGAAGTCCCAATAACAAAGAGCTTGAAGATCTCATGTTTGCTTGGAAAGTAGCAAAACACATTAAATCTAATGCAATAGTTTTTGCAAAAAATAGATTAACTATTGGTATTGGCGCTGGTCAAATGAGTAGAGTTGATAGTGCCAGGATTGCAGTGCAGAAATCTAAAGATATGATTAAATTACTAAATTTAGAATCCACATTTAAAAGTAATTTTGTTGTAGCATCGGATGCTTTTTTTCCGTTTGCTGATGGAATTATTGAGGCTGTTGATGCCGGTGCAAAGGCTATTATACAACCTGGTGGTTCAATTAGAGACCAAGAGGTTATTCAAGCAGCAGATGATGCTGGAATATCGATGGTGTTTACAAATATGCGTCATTTTAAACATTAGGATATTATCTTGCTTTTATTTTTTTTAGTTGCTTTTTTTATTTTTGTTATCGATCAGGTAAGTAAACTGTGGATACTTTATATTTTAGATTTGGAAAAAGTTAGAAGTATCGAAGTATTTCCACCTTATTTATCTTTTAATTTTGCTTGGAATAAAGGTATTAACTTTGGATTGTTCGCAACTAATGGTGAACTTATCAGATGGTTATTAATTTGTTTTACCATACTCATCAGCCTTTTTATCATAATTTATGCATATCGAAGTTTGTTTAAATGGTGGGAGATGATTTTGGCGGGATGTATATTAGGTGGCGCTTTAGGTAACATATTTGATCGAATGGTGCATGGAGCTGTCGTTGATTTCTTAAATATGTCCTGTTGTGGGATAGTTAACAAATATAGTTTCAACATAGCAGACCTAGGAATATTCATTGGAGTTTTTGGGTTGATTTTCTTTTCTAGCAAAATGAATAAGTGAGGGTGACTTAGGAAAGTTTTTAATATATTTAATATGTTAATATGTTAACATGAGTTTAAGGGTTATAGCATGGGTTTGTTAAGATTATTTTTGAAAAGTTTCTTGTTGTTATGTGTAATTACCTCTTGTAGTGAGAGTGATCCTAATCTTTTTAGTTTAAAGAATTCTGGCAGTGGACCAGATGAATTTGCTTTGGTTACTTTAAGAGAAATTCAAATGCCTGCTGATTTTTCAATATTACCTAAACCAACGATGGGTGGGGCAAATCTAACTGATCAAAATCCACGGGAAGATGTTATATTAGCACTGGGGGGCTCATTAACAGCCAAAACTGATTTAACACAAAAAGATGATAAGCTTTTGGAAGAAACCGCTTCCCGTTTCGGTGTGATAGAAAATATAAGAGATGAACTATCATTAGAGGATAGGCAGTTTAGGAGTGAAAACAGAGGATTACTTCTAGAAAGATTGGTAAGTTTGAATGTTTACTTTAAGGCGTATTCCTCAATGACACTTGATAGTATAAAGGAATCAGAGCGTTTGAGTAAATTAGGGGTTAAAATTTTTGCTATTCCTCCGGTGAAAACTAAATAATCAAATGATTGCATTTAGAAGTTTTTACTTAATTTTTATATTGTCTTTTGTAGTACCGTTGGAGGCACTCAGTAAAGTAACATCGTTTTCTTTGGAAAATGGTATGAAGATAATAGTGGTTGAAGATCATAGAGCTCCGGTTGTTACGCATATGGTTTGGTACAAAGCTGGGGCTGCTGATGAAAATTCTGGCAAATCAGGTATTGCACATTTGCTCGAACATCTACTTTTCAAAGAGACAGAGAATGTAAAAAATGGTGAGTTTAGTCAAACGGTAGCGGCTCTTGGAGGTACTGACAACGCGTTTACTTCGCACGATTATACAGCGTATTATCAAAGAGTCTCAAAACAGTATCTGGATTTAATGATGTATTATGAATCTGATAGAATGAGGAATTTAAAGATATCAGAGTTAGACTTTAGTACTGAGGTAAAAGTAGTAATTGAAGAAAGAAGCCAGAGAACAGATAGCAACCCAGGTGCTCTTTTTAACGAACAAAATATGGGTTCGTTGTATTTAAATCATCCTTATGGTGTTCCAGTAGTTGGTTGGAGGCATGAATTAGAAGGCCTTGGTCGAGAAGATGCCATAGATTTTTATAAAACTTTTTATTCGCCGAATAATGCAATTTTAATTGTCTCCGGAGATGTGGATCCAAAAGATGTGCAAATACTTGCTAAAAATTTTTATGGACCTTTAGAAAATATCACTTATTTAGATGTTAGAAAAAGGCCTACTGAACCCCCCCCAATTGCAGAGCGGAGATTAATTTTCGAAGATGAGAGAATTTCTCAGCCCTATATTACAAGAACTTACCTTGCAGCAGAGCGAAATCCAGGACAACAACGTGAAGCCGCCGCCCTTACCCTTTTAGCAGATTTAATTGGCTCAGATGGTATACAGTCTATATTGGGAAAAAGCTTACAACTGGATAATAAAAAAGCAATTTATACTAACGCTTATTATAATGGACTGTCTTATGATGCTACGAATTTTAGTTTAATTGTCGTACCAGACCGCGAAGTGACACTTTTGGAAATAGAGACAGAATTGGATAAAATAATTGATACTTTTATTTTAAACGGCATTGATGACGGCCATTTAGAAAGAATTAAATTTCAGTATAAAGCTCATCAAATTTATTCATTGGACAGTTCTTACTCTCGGGCTAGACGCTTTGGTGTCGCCCTGACCTCAGGTTTGACAATTGAAGATGTTTTAGCTTGGCCAGAGGTTATACAAGACATAAAGCCATCGGAGATTTTGGCAGCTGCTATTTCACTGTTTAAAAAGGAAAGCTCAGTTACGGGTTGGATCCGTAAGCCTGTTGGGGAGAGTAAATGAAAACATTTTTAACGGCAGTATTATTTGTTTTATTTTTATTAGCAAAACCACTTTATGCCGAATTAAACATTCAAGAACTCAGCTCACGAAATGGAATAAATTTTTGGTTGGTTCAAGAAGAAAGTATTCCATTTGTATCTTTAGAAATAAGATTTCGAGGTGGCACATCCATGGATGATGATAAAACGCGTGGCGCGGTGAGCTTTATGACGGCTATGTTGGAGGAGGGCTCTGGTGAATTAGATGCTCAGACATTTTCAAAGGCCCGTGATAGCATAGCGGCATCCTTTAATTTTGATGTATCGCGTGATAGTTTGTCTATTTCTGCTCGGTTTTTAAGTGATAAGCGAGAAGAAGCGGTGCAATTGCTGAGACAAGCCTTGACCACACCACGATTTGATCAAGAGGCTATGGAACGGGTCCGAAAGCAAATTATCTCAATAATAGAGTCAAATCAAAAAAATCAAAAAAAAATTGCCCAATCTAAACTTTACGAATTAACTTTTCCTGACCACATATATTCTTCAAGTGGTCTTGGTTCGATTGATAAAATAGCTCTATTGAAGAGACATGATTTGCGACAGGCACATAAGGTTGCTATCAATAAAGATAGGGTCTCTGTCTCTATTGTTGGTGATATTAGTCAACTAGAAGCAATTGAAATGTTGGATGAATTATTAGATGATCTTCCAAATTCTTCTAAATCATTACCAAAACGTGCCAGAGTTAATCTAGCTTTAGGCACAGTTTTAGTTGATTATCCAAGCCCTCAATCGGTAGCATTTTTTACATTTGAGGGGATAAACCGCACAGATCAGGATTTCTTTGCGGCATTTGTCATGAACCATATTTTAGGTGGTGGAGGGTTCAATTCACGTTTGATGATGGAAATTAGGGAACAGCGTGGTTTGACATATTCGATTAATACTTCATTGGCTCAATATGATCACGCAGAACTATATTTAGGAATGTTTCAGTCGTCCAATGACAAAATCTCTGAAGCTATTGGTGTTCTCAAAAAAGAAATAGCGATGTTGGCTAATAATGGAGTAAATCAAGATGAGCTTAAAAAGGCAATAAAATTTTTAACTGGCGCTTATCCTTTACGATTTGATGGAAACGAAATGATAGCTAAAATTCTCGTTGGCATGCAGTTTATGGGTTTAGATAAAGAATATATTGACTTGAGGAATAGCATGGTGAGTAGCGTAACTTCTGAGGACGTAGCGAGAGTGGCAAAACGCTTATTATCATCAGAAGAATTTACTCTTGTAGTGGTGGGTCAGCCAGAAGGATTAAAAGTTTCACATTAATATAATAGAATAATGATTAAAAATCATTTACGTTGTATCTATGAAACGATTGGACGAAATCAAAATGACTTTTCCTAGAGAAA
>Ga0206678_10000151_pt1 | contig 41302 bp, 35 predicted proteins | sample M180m12015metaG_FD_155453 | JGI IMG/M metagenome (GOLD analysis project Ga0206678, IMG submission 155453) | Ammonia-oxidizing marine archaeal communities from Monterey Bay, California, United States - M1 80m 12015 | ecosystem: Environmental > Aquatic > Marine > Intertidal zone | place: USA... | reverse complement strand
TAGTTGCTCCTTCCTATTTCTTAAATGCCGAGAAAACCCCTGGCTTCGGTTACTTCGCTAAGGCTGTCATCCTGCCATAGAGTGTAAAAAGCCTGATAACTTTGTCGGGCATTCTGGGCGTCATCCATGCCGGCGTAACTTCTTGCTGCTCCTAGTAGTGCTCGCGGCCGGTTTGCCATGCGGCCTAGAGAGGCCTCATAAAGTTCTGCTGCTTTTCCGTGATTTCCCATCTCTAGCAACATGTCGCCAGCTAGTTCGTGAACCGGCTTTAGTGGGCTTGCTGCGCCTCTTGGAGGTGATTGATTTTCAGCAATCGATACCGCGTCCATAATCATAGAGATTGCCTCATCTTCCTGCCCTTTCTTAAACTTAGTCAGAGCTCTCACTTCCGTGGCTATAAGGCTAAGAGAAGTATTGTTGGGGCTCTGAGAAGAAAGCTCTTCTAGTCTATCTGAAACCGATTGCGCTAGATCAAGGTTCCCTAGGTTCGCAGCACTCAAGCCAAGCGCTAATAATTCATCAGCATTTAACGAATCTGTCAGCTCGTAAGTATCCCATTTCTCAGTCTCTATTATGTGGCGCGCTTTCATAGTTTTGAGGGTACCTGTTGATCTTGGATCTCCATTCTTCTCCAAAACTTCACTTGCTCTCCCTATCCACATGTTAGATCGGTCAAAATCTCCGCGCTGAAGGTCTCCGTATTGTCCCCAGTCAGATGAATGGTTTTGGTCACCAGCAGCATCACCGGGCTCCCAAAGATCCCAGCCTGCCTGGAAGGCTGAATTATTCCATTCAGATACCCTGTCCCACATGCCATGCTGAATAAAGATATGCGTAGGCATATGGCGCGCGTGAGATACCGCGGGAGCAATACTTGCGTATTTTTCTGCAGCCGTCAGTGCTAAGGGGGCGTAGGTAGGGTGGTCAAATGAGTGGATTATGTAGTGCGCAGCACCTGGGTGGTTAGGGTTTTCTCGAAACAAATCCAATGCGATTGCTCCAGCCCTCATGCTGATTTCGGTGCCTGACTTTGTGAGAAAGTTATTTAGCACTCGATCGTCTTCAGAGACAGTTGCGCCACTTAACATAGATACTGCTGTAAAGGCCGCTACTTCTCGGTCTTGAGGAAAATCTTCATAGAGGTCCAGCATGGCATACATCCATGCCAACCTTTTATCTCCCAGAGAACCTTCCGTAAATGCAAACGCCTCAGCCGCTCTTACAAATCCTTTTTCCCTAGCTGTCGGTGCTTTTGACAATCTTTCTTCTGAAGTTGAACCAAGGCGATTCAATGTTTCTTTTGGCGAATCAGGGTCTTGCAGAACCGGTATTAAAGGATGGTTGTAAGTTAAAGATTCCCCCCAATAAGCTAGAGCAAAATCAGGATCAATTTCCTGGGCTTTCCGGAATTCGTCCCTAGCTTGCTTCCAGCCAAAACTATGCAGATATCCGACCCCAAGCGTGAAGTGTTGCTGAGCTTCTCCTGAGGCGGAAGTTGGGAAGTCGAAAGTCCCTACTTGTTCGAGTTCCGCACCGAGTGTATTTGCAGAGAATGTCCCGCAAAGCAGAATGGATAAAGCCAAATTGATGCAGTTTTTCATGATCTACCCTCTAGTCTATATATTCTAATATGTAAGTTAGCCAAGCCTTGCAATCAATGATCTCCGGGTTGCAGAAACAAGTCCCAACGCAGGCTAGCCGATACCTTAACCATCATTTTGACAGGAACTATGCTCTATGAGAAGGGTGTTGGCGGCTTCAGTAACGTTGTTTTCAGACTTGCACGACTTCCGGCTTAGAATTAGCGCTCAGGATATTCGAGAGAACTATTTATGTGTTGGCGGAGATTATTCAAATGCCATGAATTCCGGTAACTTTTTTTACAGACTCTCGCTGCCGCATACGTTTGTGGTGGTTGTGTATTTTTGGAAAATCTTCAATATTAACTTTATCTCCAGCAAGCCAGGTTGAAATACAAAACACATAACAATCACAGACACTAAAGTTTTCGCCCAGCACCCAGGGGCCAGAAAACATTTCCTTTTCGATTAAAGTGAAAGATTCGGCCATGGTTTTTGGCACTTTTGCCTTCATGGCTGCTTGGGATACTTTGTCTTCATCTTCCACCCATCTATTACCTCTAATCTTATGCGCATGATTTACATGAACAGTTGAGCTGAGGTAATTGTTAAAGGCCTGCATTTTGGCGAATTGGAAGTGATCATTTAGCGGAGCTAATTTTGCCTTGGGGTATGTTTGCGCGATGTAAACCAAAATCGCAGGTGTTTCGGTGATTATCCCGTGTTTAGTTGCGAGAGCAGGTACGCGGCCCTTGGGATTAACATTTAAATAATCATTTGATTGCTGTTCTGTTGTTGAAAAATCTAATTCATGTAGGTCGTAATCTGCCCCTGCTTCTTCTAGAGCAATTTGAGAAGCCACAGAAACAGTCTTTAATGCATAATAAAAAATCATAGTTTGAGCTACTTTTAGTAAGTTTGAGACCTTCGTTTTATATACAATATCATTATGAGTGAATTTGTCGATTTCGTTTACACTCAAATATGGATGGGAAGATTTCTCCAAGTGTCTCCACTTAGTTTTTTAATTTTCCTTTTTGCTTTTTAAAATAAATTCTGCCCCTTTCTCTGCGATCATTACCGTTGGCGCATTCGTGTTCCCCGAGGTTATGCGCGGCATTACAGAAGCGTCTATTACTCTCAAATTTTTGATACCATGAACCTGCAGTCGATCATTAACCACTGCCATATTATCATTACCCATCTTACAGGTTCCCACTGGATGAAAAATAGTAGTACCTAGATCTCTTGCTGTGTTTAACAGTTGTTCATCCGTTTGAATGTCTGAACCTGGTTTTAATTCTTTTGGTTTGAATTGTTCTAGTGCTTTAGCAGCCATTATTTTTCTGGTGAATTGCAACCCTCTCACTGCTACAGTTTCATCTTCAGAAGTAGAGAGATAATTTAGAGAAATCGCCGGGTAGTCTTCTGCATTGCTGGTTTTTATTCGCACATGCCCGCGACTATTTGGGCGTAAGTTACATACAGAGGGTGTTATCGCATTAAATGTATGTAATGGGTCGCCGAACTTATCCAAAGACAGTGGTTGTACATGCCATTCTATATTTGCTGACGGTTGATCAGGATCACTCTTTGCAAATGCGCCCAACTGCGACGGAGGCATGGTCAGCGGACCAGACTTAAAGAACAGGTATTCAGCACCCATGGCCAGTTTTCCAAATAAGGAGTTTGCTTTTTGATTCAGAGTCACTGTATTTTTCACTTCGTAAACGCTGCGGACTTGTAAGTGGTCATGTAGATTCTCACCCACGCCAGCTAATTCGGCGCGCACTGTTACTTCCTTTTCTTGCAATAGTTTGCCTGGGCCAATTCCTGATAATTGCAGTAGCTGTGGTGATCCAATAGCGCCTGCAGCTAGCAGCACTTCTTGATGAGCACGGAATAAATGCGATGGATTATTTCCAACTCGCGCATGAATACCAGTAGCTTGCAATTGGCCCGTATGGGTCGAAAATTCGATCCGTTCTACGTGTGCATGAGTCAGAACAGTTAGATTGGGGCGATTAGCAACAGGGCGCAAATAAGCTTTGGTTGCACTCCAGCGCTTACCTCTTCGTTGATTCATTTGAAAATAGGCATTGCCAAAGTTATCACCGCGATTAAATTCAGCAATTTTTGGAATACCACTTTGTTCTGCGGCTTCGCGCCAGGCGTCAAGGATTTCCCAGTTCACTCTTCGTTCTTCTACTCTGAGCTCTCCGCCACTTCCATGAAACGTCCCTGCGCCATGCTGGTAATCTTCAGATTTTTTAAAAATTGGCAAGACTTCGTCCCAGCTCCAGCCCCGGTTTCCCATATCTGCCCAGTGATCATAATCACTTTTCTGGCCGCGCATATAAATCATCGCGTTAATAGAGGAGCAGCCACCTAACACTTTGCCTCTTGCATAACCTATTGTTCTGCCATTTAACCCTGGATCAGGTTCAGTCTGATAGCACCAGTCAGTTCGCGTATTGCCAATGGTGTACAGATAACCAACTGGGATATCAATCCAGAAATAATTATCCTTGTCGCCTGCTTCTAACAATAGCACTTCGGTCTGAGGGTTTGCTGAAAGTCTGTTAGCAAGCACACACCCTGCCGTGCCAGCCCCAACGATTATATAGTCATATTCTTTTGTCATAGATTGTAATTAATCGTTTGTAATTTCAAAACTAAATGTACCTTGCTGGGTTTGACCGAATTCATCTGTACTCGATACAACGATGTGATGAAGCCCAATATTAAGACCGGCGGGAAGAGGTAGTTCCCAGATATGAGATGAGCGATCTGGAGTAGGGTAAGCGTCATCAGAGTTAAGAAACTCCTCAAAAAGCAACTCAATAAAAGGGTCGGTTCTTACTGTATAAGTCATTAGTTGGTCAGCGGCACCATCAAGTGAGGCCCAAACCATATCTCTTACCCCGCCATCAAATAAATTTACTACGATTTTGGTATCGTCTGAGAGAGAGCCGCGGTGAATGCTGCTACCTTCTGCTTGGTCAATAATCGGATCTAACATAATTCGCATTCTGTTAGTTCCGTCTGGGCCAGAAGGAAAAGGTATAAATTCTGGGGTTAGCTTCGTATTATTAAATTTAAGTACGTAAAACCCATTCGGATTGCCGTCTTCCATCATTGCATCTCGCACACCTCGCAGATCTTTTGGACCCCTAACCCAACCACTGCCTCGAACTTCAGCGAGCGTATGGGCAATCCAGGGAGAGCCAGTCCAGCCATGATTATGATTCACTTCAACCTTAAAGCTGTTACTGGTGTCATGCCCTGCTAAACCATATATATGCTCAAAAGGCTCAAGTATTTGGAGTAATTCAGAGAAATTCTCTGTATTCGGGCCTGCCGTTGGTTCGGAGATGCCATCGTCTGCTTCCGCAATTAAAGGAATGTGGCTCGCGATCACCAACAATTTTTCTGGTGGAATATGGTTAAGATCACTTTGTAACCACTGCAATTGAATTGGATTGATATAGCCACGGTATTCGCTACGACCGAACTCTTTGCCTTCGCCTGCATACTCAACATTATTGAGCATCACGAAATGCACATTACCGTAATCAAAGGAGTAATAGGTTGGGCCAAAATGTTTTTTGTAAGTTTCATTAGCAAAATATCCATTCGGCGATTCAAAGTTCATGTCATGATTGCCGGGTAAATACCACTGTGGAATATCCATTAAACCCATCATGGCTTTATGGCGCTCGTAAAGGCCTAAATTATCGAACACAACATCCCCAACTGTTAGACCAAATTTTGCGCCATAAGGATTCCCAATTAATGGATTCACTAATTCTTCTCGCACCATATCTTGACCAGTCCCGTACTGGGCTTGGGTATCAGCAAAACCATGGGCTAAAAAATTTTCGTTAGCCATGGTAGATGGAAATAGTGGGAAATCTATTGAGTCGGGTAAGATCCCAGTAGGTTCAATTACTGGCCAAAGCCATTCTACTGAAGTTCCAGTAATCTCATTTGGTGTCCCATTAGGGTAATGGCGATAGAAGAATTGTGGGATATTGTTCTCATCAACAGGGGTGGAGTAGTCTGCAGGTTTAGATATAAATAATATTTCAGTCGGGGCAAGACTAATTTGGTAGTCGCCAGCGCTATCCGTAAGTACAGTATTGCAGCCATTTGATACCACCACTCCAGCGACACCAAATTCAACCGGCTCTTTTAGTAAATTCTGATTTGCGTCAAGAAAGACTGTTCCCCGCGCAATTTCGGCGTCTGCTCGCGTATTATTGCACTGGGCTAACACCACGCTACTTGCAAACATCACAGAACAAGACGATAGAATCAAAAATGAAAGCTTGATAGACATAATGAATCTCTACCTCGGTTGAGGCTGACGCTTCAACTTAGTTGATAAAAAATGGCATAGGCCGCCAGACTATGACTCAAACGCCCGTTTTAGTTCGGCAGCACACTCATTTGTGGCCTCTTTGGCTTTGTCGAGTGCTCCTGGCATAGTGATGAAGCCATGGATCATGCCTTCGTAATGAGAATGTTTAACAGTTATACCAGCCTGCATTAGTTTTTCCGCATAAGCACGATTTTCATCTTGCAGCGGGTCAAACCCTGCGCTAATAACGAACGCGGGTGGTAGGCCAGAGAGATCATCGGCATTCAAAGGCGAAGCTTTCCAGTGTTTAATATCATCATCAGCAGAAAAATAGTGGTTATAAAACCAAGTTATAAGCTCATTGGTAAGACGATAGCCTTTACCGAAGGTTTTATGGGAGTCGAAAGAGCAAGTCATGTCGGTACAGGGATAAATAAGTAATTGAAAAGCAATTTGAGGACTACCTGACTCCTTAGCTAAGAGTGATACAACTGCAGCCAAATTTCCTCCAGCGCTATCCCCGCCGATGGCTATCTTTTTTATATCAACGCCGATTGATTCTGTATTTTGTGAAAGCCATTTTGTTGCTGACCAAGCATCTTCCACAGCCGCCGGGTACTTATTCTCTGGCGCTAAGCGATAGTCAACAGAGGCCACGATACAGCCGGACTTAACACACAAAGCACGACAGACGTTGTCGTGACTCTTTAATGAGCCTATGGTGTAGCCACCACCATGAAAGTAGATAAGTAAAGGCAGACTCTCAGTATCGTTAGGGCGATAAATCCAAATAGGAATATCGCCAGCTAGACCAGGTATGGATAATTCTTCAATACTAAATGGGTTAGGTGGTGTGCCTTTTACTAATTCACTAGCCTGATCATAAATCGCTCTAGCTTCCGCCGCAGGATAGGCATTAAATGGTGAAGCGCCAGATTGTTCAGCACTGTCCAGGAGTGCCTTGGCTTGAGGATCTAAGGACATAACGGTATCCAAAATTCACTTCGTTAGAAATTAACTAATTTATAACCAGAATCTTAGTCTATCATCAGCTGAGTTAGCTATTCTATTGTGGCTTTTGTTAATAATGTACATCAAATAAGAATGTCTAAGTCTTCTTCTGGAAAGCAATCCTGTATATGCTTAAGCTTATTATTTGATGCTTTTGAATGGATATGATTTCTAGACTTCATAGAAGCTTACTTGCAACCTTTTCTTTGATTGGGATTCTCTCTAATGGTTTTCATGCATTCGGTGCCGAGCCGGAAGAATTTATCGCAGCGGCCGAATGGTTGGAGACACAACAAAGGCAGAGGTTAGTGCCTACGGATAATATTTGGTGGACTGTCACGGGCCAACAAATGGCCTGGATGCACAAGAATGTCCATCAACTTTTCCCAACAGTCAATGTCTATCGTGGAGGCCAAGTTAGTGAGTTAAAGACGGAACTTGATCCCGCTATTGCTGAAACTTCTGTTGATACCAGAAATGGAATAGTCTCTTTTGATAGGTTTCTCAGTAGTGATGCGACCACTACCTTGGGCATGGTAATTGTGCATAAAGGTAAAATAGTTTTTGAGTCTTATCCCCGCATGAAGGCCTATGAAAAGCCCATCTACTGGTCTGTTGCGAAAGTTATGCCGGCGCTACTAATTAGAATCTTCGAAGAACGGGGATTAGTGGATACGGAAGAAATGATTCAACACTACATTCCCGAGCTCACTGCTTCAGGTTTTGCGGGCATATCCGTACGAAATATTCTCGATATGGCCACAGGTTTGGATTGTCAAGATGAATACACTGATAGGCAATCCTGTTATTACCAATATTCTATGGCGATAGGAGATGGTTATCGCGAGGAAGGCGCTCCTGATAACCCTTATGATTTTCTTGAAAACCTTGAAGTAGCAAAACACGCCGACCAAGGGCAGCAATTTTCATATTCTGGAGTCAATACATTCATATTGGCATGGTTGATAGAGAAAATTAGTGGAGAGTCTTTTCAAGATACTTTTACGCGAGAGGTGTGGAGAAAAATTGGTGCCGAATCCGATGCTTCGTTTCTTGCGTATCGTTATGGTATCCCCCTGTCCCATGGAGGCTTCCTTTCTAATATGAGAGATATGGCTAGGTTTGGTTTGTTATTTACGCCTTCTTATTCTGTTGTCTCTGAAGAACAAATAGTTTCAGAGGAAACTATTGATCAATTGTTAGAAAAGCCAAATCCAAATCTTGTTCGAGACGACGGCAGTCACAATGCTGCTCAGTGGGACTATATAGATGATGATGGGTTTATGATTAAAGGTGGTTGGGGAGGTCAGGGGCTGATCGTGAATCCGAGGCTTGATCTTGTGGCAGTTTATACTAGTTACTTTAAAGAAGATTACAGCCAAGAAAGCCTAAGGCAGCCTCTACTGAAAGTCTTGCGCGATAACTATTTAAACAATGAGCAAATAAGAAGTTCGATAAACCAATGAGTATAATTCTCATTCTTAATCTCTAATTATTAAGGAATACGTAGTGGAAGAATCAACTCCTATACTAGTCGGGGGAGGTCAATTTACGGAAAAAGAGTTTTTGCCCGAACAGGCGCAGCCTCCTTTGGGCATTGCTGCGGAAGCAGCTAAAGCTGCACTTGTCGACACAGGAATAGGTGAAACTATCGCAGCTGAGATTGATACTGTAGTTTCCATTCGAATTTTTCCTGACTCCACCAATCGGCCTCGATTACAGATTCCTTTTGGCCGTGCAGAAAACCCACCGCGAGCAGTCGCACAGCGTATAGGTGCAAATCCGGTTAATGCAATTTATGGCAATGTTGGTGGGAATACACCTCAAAAATACATTAATGAAATGGCGGAACGCATTGCTGCAGGCGAAGTTAAAACAGTCCTACTTGCCGGTTCAGAAGCAATAAAGACCGCCCAAACGGCTATGCGTAATGACATTATGCTCGACTGGAAAGAAGAGTTTGAAGGGTCCCAGGAGGACAGAGGGCTAGGTGAGAAGTTAATGACCCCCCATGAATTCGCTCATGGAGTAGGCATACCTATCCAGACTTACCCCTTGTTTGAGAATGCATTCAGACATCACAAAGGCTTGGATATTGAAGAGCATATGATGCAGATGGGGTCGGTGTTCGAAAATTTGTCTCGGGTAGCCGCGGCCAACCCTTATTCTTTCTATGGCACTGCTCGTACAGCGACACAACTTGCCACAGTTACAAAAGAAAACAGGTTTATCAGTTTTCCCTATCCAAAATGGATGAATGCTATGGATGCAGTGAATCAAGGCGCTGCAGTGATTATGACTTCTGTTGGAAAGGCGAGGGATTTGGGGATAGATCCGGCGAAATGGGTCTTCCTCCATGGTTGCGCGGAGGCTAATGAAAAACTTATGGTGATGGATCGGGTTAATTACTATTCTGCTCCGGCGATTGGAGTTAACTGTAAACATGCCTTTGCCATGGCTGGTATTAGCTTAGATGACATCAATTACTTCGATTTCTATTCCTGTTTTCCTTCAGCAGTAGAGTTGGCATGTGAAGAACTCGGTTTAGCCTATGATGATCCAAGAGGCTTAACGGTGACAGGCGGTTTACCTTTCTTTGGTGGTCCGGGCAACAATTATTCAATGCATGCTATTGCCACGATGCTGCCTAAATTAAGAACTAACCCCAGACATTATGGCTGTATCACAGCGAACGGTGGTTATCTTTCTAAACATGCGACAGGAATTTATTCGGCGAAACCAGTTGAGGGCAAATGGGAGCGAGAAAAGCCTAGTGCTTATCAAGGCGAAATAGATGCTCTGGCTAGCCCAGAATTCATCGAAACACCGAATGGCGCTGCTACCATAGAAACGTATACTGTGTGTTTTGCCCGTGGTATTCCAGAAAAAGGTATTGTCATTGGGCGTCTCGCAGATACTAATCAGCGATTCATAGCTAATACCCCCACAGATATTGATCTGTTATTAAGTATGACCAAATCAGAACAAATAGGGAGATCTGGCACTGTTAAAAGCGTTGAGGGAATGAATCATTTTATTCCCGCTTAGTCTTTTCTATTTGATCTAAACGTTTTAGTAAAAGAAGGATTGCTGCTTTGAATGAATTTAAAGTCATGGTTCCTGGAGCAAGTGCTGCCGACGTCGTTGAAATTACTTCGCCCTATGATGGTGCGGTTGTCGGATCTGTAGAGAGAATCGATGAGGAGGGCGCCGACCGCGCGTTAAATAATGCTTCTGAACTATTCAATGATCGCTCCCGATGGCTGCCGGTTCATAAGCGAGTAGAAGTCTTGGAGAAGACGGCGGAGTTAATGCAAGCGCAGTTTGATGAGCTTGTGAATCTTGCTTTAAGCGAGGGTGGCAAACCATTTACTGATTCTCAAGTGGAAGTTGCTCGAGCTATAGATGGTATGAAGAATTGTATTGAATGTGCGCGCTCGGAGCATGGCACTGAAATTCCGATGGGCATAAATCCTGCGTCATCGAATCGCTTAGCAATGACAAGCAAGGAGCCGATTGGGCCAGTTATGGCAGTAAGTGCTTTTAATCATCCTTTGAACCTAATCGTTCATCAGGTCGGTCCGGCTGTTGCCAGCGGTTGCCCAGTTATCGTTAAACCGGCTAGCGACACAGCTTTGTCCTGTTTTAAATTTGTTGAATTATTACGAGAAGCAGGATTGCCAGCCGAATACGCGCAAGCAGTAGCGGTAACCAGCAATGTCACTGCAACTAACATGGTGACTGACCCCCGCATTGCATTTTTCAGTTTTATTGGCAGTGGCAAAGTCGGTTGGATGTTAAAGAGTAAATTGGCTCCGGGGACACGCTGTGCTTTGGAGCATGGTGGTGCAGCACCTGTGATAGTTGCGGAAGATGCAGATCTTGATGCGATGTTGCCGTTACTTGCCAAAGGCGGCTTCTACCATGCTGGGCAGGTGTGTGTTTCGGTCCAGCGAATTTTTGCCCACCAATCAATTGCCGAAACAATAGCCAAAAAATTAAGTGAAATGGCGGATACTTTGATAGTAGGTAACCCGGCTGATCCTGCCACTGAAGTTGGGCCGATGATTCGTCACGAGGAAACAGATCGTGTAGAAAAGTGGGTTGAAGAGGCGGTCGCAGCGGGTGCGGAGCTCATTACAGGCGGAGAGAAAATTTCTGCAGCACTTTACAAGCCAACGGTGTTATTAAATCCGCCGACTGATGTAAGTTTGAGTAAGAATGAGGTTTTCGGACCTGTAGTCTCTGTGTTTAGTTGTAAGAACATGGAAGAGGCCATTAATATGGCTAACGATGTACCTTTTTCTTTCCAGGCTTCGGTCATGACGCAAGACATCGATAAGGCAATGTATGCCTATCGACACCTCAATGCCTCGGCAGTTATGGTAAATGACCACACAGCGTTTCGAGTAGATTGGATGCCATTCACTGGGCTAAGGCAATCTGGTTATGGAGTGGGTGGTATTCCCTACACTTATGACGATATGCAAATAGAAAAAATGTTGGTGGTGAAATCTAAAAATCTTTGAGGGTTGGACTGCGCTAGTCAATTTAACTCTTTGCTTATGCTTCGAATTTTCTAATTGATAGCACCTAAAGGACTCGTTGGGCAGTTTTTAGTTTCAAGAGTCCAGCTTGAGTTGCTGATAAGCCACTGGTTGTCTTGTTTAATTAATTGAAATGAATCTACGCCGCAATGACTAAATTCTCCATCTATATGGAAATCATAGGGCGTCCATACGATTGCTATAAAACCTTGGATTAAAACAGTTTCATTCCACGAGCGTTCCAGTGCCGGTCGGCCGGGTCGAGTTAGAGTAGCAATAACTTCTTCATAGCTCCTAACATTAAAGCTGGCATCACCATTGTCTAGTTCTCTTACTGAAATATTCAACGAGCCAGGCACTAAAATCGATTCCAGCAAACCTCGGTCGCGGGTCTCTATAGAAGTAAAAAATTTCTGAATAGTCTCGAGTACAGCAGTCCGTTCACCCTCTTGTGCTAAAGCCAGTGATGATGCAAATAATGTTAACAACAGAACGGCATGTCTAAACATTTTGATTCTCTAAAAATTCTTCTATCTAGCAGTGTGGATAAGCATAGCAGCTCAATTACATAAATGTCATAGGGCTCGCTTATTATAGAGGGAGATTTAAAAGTGCGGGGTTAGTTTTGGTTTCTCTTTTTTATTGCAAAGATTCAATTGATTTGCCCGTAATTGACTCGCCTTTATTGCCAAAGGAATTGCGTACATAGTTAATAATAGATGCCATTTCCTCACTGGAAATGGCGCCATCAAAGGAGGGCATCTCTCCTCTTCCTATAATTAACACTAGAGCTACATCCTCACCACTTGCTTGGACGAGTTCGTTTCCAGCTAGAGCTGGATAAATATTGGGAATTCCTTTGCCATCGACCTGATGGCATTCAGCGCAATTTTCCAGAAAGAGCTGTTCGCCGTTATTTTCTGCAAAGCTCGATACTGCTGCCCAATGGAGACTGCAGAATATCCATAAAATTTTGCTTTTATATGGCATCAAGTTTAGCTATCACAGTATAGTTATAACCAACTATAGCATCGACCTTTCACTCGTAGTAGCTGGGGAACCCAAGTGTAAAAAATGATATAAATACGATTATATGAACTATAAATTAAGTAAATTATGAAGGTCTTCCCTAGTAAACTAGCCTTGGTTTCAAGTTTTTGTTTGGTGTTTATTTGTGCAGCGGCGGCACAAGGTCAATCTTTACAAACAATTCAGGCGCCACTACCGCCGGGCCTTGAAACAGTCGAATTTTTTAGCCCGGCAGTCAATCGGATGATGAAATTCGACATTGTTTTTCCTGCAGACTATTGGGAAAGCGAGAAGCGTTACTCAGTTCTTTATCTACTGCATGGCTATATGCAGAACTATACCGTGTGGGCGCGCAACCTTCCTGGTGCTTTCTACTCCCGCAATCTAGACAATTTAATTCTGGTATTACCCGACGGAGGTAACAGTTGGTTTGTGAATTTTGCACAAAATGAAGTTGGCCAGACTAATAATTGGGAAGACCATATTATTGAGGATGTAATTGGTTATGTTGATAAAAACTTTCGTACCGAGGCGCGTCGAGAAGGACGAGCAATATCCGGCCTGTCTATGGGAGGTTTTGGCGCTTTCGCACTCGGATTGCGACACCCAGAGATGTTTGTTTCAATTGGATCAACCTCTGGTGCCTTGAGCTATGCTCGAAGCAGTGGTTCAGCAATCGCTTTAGGTTTGGCGCCTCAGGCTCAGAATCGGGAGCGAAGCCTCGAAGATGAAGCTCGATTAGCTGAAGCTGATTTGTTTATATCTGGCATTATTAATATTGATAACTTCTCTACTCAAGACGAACGCACACCCAGGGGGACCGCGTTTGTAACAGAAGATCAGGCTAAGGCCTACGACCCATTTGAAATTATTTATTCAGTCCCAAAGAGTCAGATGCCGCATATTTATATCGATTCAGGTACAGAAGATGGCTTAATTTCTGATGCGAGGGAAATGGCTCAACTTTTAATGATAAACGATGTTCCATTTGATTTTATGCAAAGCAGTGGTCGCCACAATTCTGAATTCTGGCGCAGATCTATTGGGCATATGATGACTATTCAACATGAAGTGATGCAGCGTGCTCTGGGTAATAGACCTTAATCGCGAATATAAACGACACAAGAAAATCTGCTTTCAAGTATTAAGGTTTAATCCTTTCATTAGGAATGAATTATTCCGCGTTGATTTTGGGTTGGGTACTTTTTTGATAGATAAGGCTGTCGGTAAATCCTGCGGCTCTATGATAAAGCATTTTTTCTAATAAGCATTTTGGAGCGCGGATATAATAAAGCTGGAAAGGCTTCGATGAAATTCAAAAGCTAGCGATGAACGAACTATATCAGCTTTGCTTGGCTACAAAGATTACGGAAACATTTTTTTTAAGTTAAGGGAATTAATTCTTTGAAAAATGACTGAATTGCTTAGAGTTAACAATGCGATCTGCCGCCTGGGTTTACACAAAGTTCTGCGCATCGATGAATTGGTGGTAGAACAAGGTCAGCATTGGTGTTTCTTCGGCCCCAATGGTGCCGGGAAGTCTGTGCTTGCTAGTTTGCTCGCGTCCAAGCGTATTGAGTCGGGCAAATATGTTCAATACGCTGAAGGATTCCAACCCAGTCGTGATATCCATATAGTTTCTTTTGAAGAGCAGCAAAAACTCTGGCAGCGAGATAATCGCTTGGACGTCAGCGAGTACAGCGCAGACGCGGAAGATTCTGGCACACTCGTTTGGGAATTAATACAGAGCTCCAGATCAACACTTCATGCTGATAACGTATTATTTGAGCAGCTTGTCACTGAACTAGATTTAAGCGCCTTAGTAGAGAGAGGTATTCGTTTTCTCTCGTCTGGGCAAATTAGGAAGGCGTTAATTGCTCGCGCTCTTTATGGATACCGCCCTGGGGTGGCGCAGCTGTTAATCCTTGATGATCCTATGGAAAGTATTGATTTAGATTCTCAAGTGAAAATCAAGATTTGTATCGAGAAGTTTCTCCATTCGAGATTTTCCAGTATCCAACTTTGTCGCCGAGCTAGAGATATTCTGTCGGGGGTTAATCATATTGCTCTTCTGGATGGGCTCCGGTTGTTGGAAAAAGGTAAAAGGGAGGTTATTGAGAATGGTGCAGCGTTCGAAAAGGTAAAAAATAAGAAACCAGTTTTATTGGACAGGCTTCCACAAAATCAATCGCTTTCTGATAAATATCAAACAGACTCGGGCAAACCGCTTATAGAACTCAATTCTGTTAATGCCGCTTATGGTGAGCATTCAGTGTTAGAAAACTTTAGCTGGATAATGCATCCTGGCCAGCATGTATTAATCGAAGGACCTAATGGCTGTGGTAAATCAACGCTACTTAGTCTAATAGATGGCGACAATCATAAGGCCTATGGTCAGGACGTAATACTATTCGGGCGCAAAAAAGGTAGCGGCGAAACCATCTGGGAAGTTAAGGCGAAATTTGGAATTGTCTCTAATGAATTACATAACAAGTATGCGAAAGGCTGGAAGGTGCTAGATGTTGTAGTTTCTGGATTCTTTGATTCCGTTGGACTCTACGACGATAGTGGCACTCAGGAAACTGATATTGCAAAAAGCTGGTTAAATGCGCTGCAGATCTTGGATTTAGCAAAATATTTTTATCACGAAATTTCCTTTGGGCAACAAAGGTTGGTTCTGTTAGCGCGAGCGATGGTGAAGCAGCCACAAATTCTTATCCTTGATGAGCCCTGTGTTGGTCTCGATGAATTTCATCGTATATTAATACTAGAGATATTGGATAAAATTGCTGAACAATTTACGACGAGTATCCTTTATGTTAGCCACATAGAGGATGAAAAACCGCTCTGCATTAATCGCCGGCTAACTTTTAAGCGGAATGCAGCCAGCGGATTCCAAGTGGAAGAGACAGCGGTGGAGGCTGTTAACCCCTGATATAGCTTTCCAATTGTTCAATAGTAGATTGTTGGTCACTAATAATATCTCTGACCAGGTCGCCAATTGACACTACCCCCATTACACGCCCATCATCAACGATCGGCAGGTGGCGAATGTGATTGTCGGTCATTAAAGCTAAAGATGATCTGACACTTTCTGAGGAAGAAACCGTAACTACTTTTGAACTCATTATTTCGGCTACAGAAGTGTCGTGGGATTTTCTGCCTTTGAGGATGACTTCCCTAGCGTAATCACGTTCCGAGATTATGCCTACTAGTTCTGGCCCTCGAAGAACGATTAAAGCACCTGCGCGTTTGTCCGCCATGGCTTGAATCGCTTCTAATACGCTCGCGTCGGGACCGATTGACCAGATCTCGTTAGTCTGTTTCTGGCTTAAAATCTGATTTACTGTATGCATCTGTCACCTCTTGCGAAGGTGACGGCAATCAGTTTACCCGTGACAGTGTAATATTAGCGTAGCCTACGTTGTTGCCATAAAAACCATGACTGTCATTAACAAACAGGGTGAGTTCGCCGTCACAAGCTGCGGTAAAATTATAACTTCCATTTTCTCTATTGACGTTTAACTCAGTAATTCCACGAAGACTTTCGCGACTGCAGCGAGATTGATACAACATGAGCTCGAACCAGCGATGCTCTTTTGAACGCCGAGTTAAGCCAAGAAACTCATACGGCATAACACTGTTAGCGAAGCCACGTTCATCTAAAGATTCTTGATCCTCATTTTTCTCAATATAACTATCAATCCAGTAGCTTAAGATAGTGATGTCTACTGAGTAGTTAGCACCAGATTGTAAATTGATTCCAGTATCGTAGTTTGGATCTTTCGTAAAGAAATGGAAATTTTTATGCTCACCGCTGTTTAGTGGCGTGCCTTGGTCTGAACTTTCATAGAGATAGATGCCCCGAAAGGAACAACTGCTTAGCATGAAAGCAATAGTGCCTAGCGAGTAAATGGATCTCATAAATCTTTTGGTCCGCGCATTACGTGTATCTTTTATGAAATTTTTGCTTGTTACCACTCTGATTACTCCATTCAAAAGTGATTTCAACTAATTCTGGAACCCTTTGGAACGCCAGAATTGTTATTAAGGCTAGTCTACTCCTGAGATTGATATAGCTCAAACTAGGAATAATATATAATAATATCAATAATTTAGTAATAAATTTGTTTATTCATCTGCCAGTCCAGACAGGTTTTCTTTTCTCAATATAAGCTTTTCGAGCCTCCTGGCTATCTTCACTATCAAAGGCTGAGGAAAGAGCTTCTACCGCAGCCTCTGGAACCTGCTGGAAATTCATATCTTCCATTTCATAGAGCAACTTTCGAGTGCGCTTCAGGGCTAGAGGCGACATTTCCGCAATCTTTGCAGACATTTTTTCTGCCTCGTACATTAGACTTCCTGCGCCCACGACTTTGGTAATAAGCCCCATCCGTTCAGCTTGTGCAGCCCCTAGAGATTTTCCAGTGAAGATAAGTTCTGCAGCTTTCATGCGCCCGATTAATCGCTGCAGTATCCAGACATGCATGCCAGGAGGAGCGGCTAAGTTTGGTACACCTGGATAGCCGAAGTCAGCATCATCAGCGGCAATGATTATGTCACAGGCAAATGCTAGTGTGCATGCGCCTTCTCTAGCATAGCCGTGTACTGCAGCAATTATTGGTTTGGATAAACCGCGAACAATCGCCATTGTTTCAATGTAGAACAACTCTAGGAACTTTTTCATATCACTCGAGTTAAACTTCTCTACGTATTTTAAATCCACTCCTCCGGACAAGCCGTTGCCATTGCCAGCCAACACGATAACTCTAACTTCAGGGTCGGCATCCGCCGTGCTGAGAGCATGGTGATACTCCAGAGTCATGTCGCGATCTATCAAGTTTGCCGGTGGGCGATTAAGGATGATTTCTGCAGTGTGTTCTTTCACTTCATAGTGAAGTGTTTGATAGCTTGAGTCAGACATCTTTTTTTGTGTTCTCTATTCCTATAATGTACGCATTAAGTTCAAATTAAGTAAGGATCCTGACAATAGCATGCTATTTGTCAGCATTATCAGATACTAATTTAGCAAACGGAACCCAATCATGAAATCGACTCTTTCTGTTTTAATCACTGGATTGGCAGTAACTATGCCTTTAATGGCAGCAGAATCGCGGCCTGATCCGCTCGTGGACCCAATACCGGAGCAAATACAGAAAGGCGATATTAGCGTTACGCTCGAAGACTTTGTTCAAGTCCCACGCACTGAAGATTCTGCTATGCCTCGTCAAACTAACGCCGCTTATGCGCGTATACAATATATGATGCCTCTTCCGGATGGATCTGGCCGCCTAGTTATAAATGACCTGCGAGGGCCTATTTACCTCACTGATGAAAATGGCAGTAACCCTACAATCTATCTCGATATGCGTAATGAAGACATTGATTTTAGTGACTCAACTTTCCCTAATGAAACGGGAGTAGCTGGAGTAGCTTTTCATCCTGACTTCGCCCAAGCTGGCCGTGCGGGTTTTGGAAAATTTTATACTGCGTCTAGTTCTCCTTCAGATGCGGGTGTCGCAAATTATCTAGATAACGCTGCGGATAATCATGAAAGTGTAATTCTTGAATGGACTAGCAGTGACCCTATATCCAATTCATTTTCTGGCACGTCTCGCGAAATTTTTCGAATGGGTCAGTTCGATCAGAACCACAACATTGGGACTATAGCATTTAACCCAGCGGCCAATCCTGGGGACGCTGATTACGGTATGCTCTATGCAAGTTTCGGTGACGGCGGTGGGGCTAATGACCCTTATGAGTATGGTCAGTCTACAACAGAACCTATGTCCAGTATTTTACGGATAGATCCTTTGGGTGGATTAGGTGATGCGGCTTATGGTATTCCGACAGATAATCCATTTGTGGGAGTTGTTGGCTTCGCCCCAGAAATTTGGGCCTATGGGTTGCGCCACGCACAAGCATTCTCTTTTGATAGAGACGGCACGATGTACATCTGCGACATAGGCCAAACCCAAATAGAAGAAATTAATATTGGTGTAGCTGGAGCTAATTATGGCTGGAGGGTAAGAGAGGGAACTTTTGCGACTGCGTTTGGAATCGGCGATGTTAGGCCCAATCCAGTGTATCCAAGACCTGAGGATGAACAAGAATTTAACTACCCGGTAGCTCAATTTGACCACGACGAAGGTAATGCCATTAGTAGTGGTTTTGTATACCGAGGAACTTCAATACCTGAGCTGCAAGGCAAATTCGTTTTTACTGATATGGTGACTGGCCGTGTTTTTTATATCGATACGAACAACTTGGAAGCAGATAATCCAGCTACGATTCTAGAACTGCGAATAGAATTTTTCGGAGTCGAAAGAAATATCGCAGACGCATTAGGTTTTCCTAATACTTATTCTAGGGGAAACCGTGCTGGCCTTAGACTTGGTATCGATTCGCAGGGAGAGCTGTATTTCCTCACCAAAGGCGATGGCAAGATTCGCAAAATGGTGCCTATTTCGTAAACGCAAACTCAAGCAATTTAACGATTTCGATTAGGGCAATATATAAAGTGCATCAGTTTGCCTGGATATAAACAATATGCTTAGAGAAAACTTATGAAGAATTGGATATTTTTATCGATAGCGATCGTGTCTGAGGTTATTGCTACTTCTGGATTAAAGGCCAGCGAAGGGTTTACAGTACTAGTACCATCAATAATTGTAGCACTGGGCTACAGTTCGGCATTTTTCTTTCTTTCATTAACGTTACGAACCATTCCTGTTGGGATGGCATATGCCATCTGGTCAGGCGTTGGAGTTGCGCTAATCACGATCCTAGGATGGATTATTTTTGATCAAAAGCTCGACATGGCTGCAATTATTGGAATTCTTTTGATCATTGCGGGCGTCATAATTATGTACAGTTTCTCAGAATCAGTGGCGTACTGAAATCAATAACAGCCATAAACAGGTTGACCATAAGTGAACTTACTTTCTATACAAATTTGTGATTTCAAGTTTAGGTAGTGCGTTGGCTTAAGGGGAAATTAAGGTAACTGAATAAAATCTCACAGATCGAAGATGAGAACCAACAGAAATGTTGAGCTGATCTATGCCTTTCGATTTCTTTCATTAATGATTGACTAGCATTGGATGGACTAATATGAATCTGATAAAAAAAAATAGATTTTTACAAAAAATCACTCAATCTTTTTTTGTTGTCACAATGATGACGGCTTTAGCAGTATTTACTTCTCACTCTAACGCGCAAAACAGACTCAGCATTGCGGAGGTAAAAGGCGGCCTACACATGATTACTGGGCCCGGTGGGAATATTGGTGTCAGGATAACTTCGGAGGGTGTAATTCTGATTGATGATAAATTTCCCCAGGACTTTGATGAAATTCAATCTCTTGTTGCTTCCGTGAGCGACTTACCGGTGCGCTATGTCATTAACACACATCATCATGGCGATCATTCGGGAAGCAATGCTGGTTTTTTACCTATAGCTGAAGTCATTGCGCATAAAAACGCACGTGAAAATATGATACGTGGAAATCAGGATGGGTTGCCGCGAATTGTTTATAGTGGTGAGACTTCTGTTTTCCTGGGAGGGGTGGAGGTTCAGGTCTATCACTTGGGTAGAGGTCACACTAATGGTGATTCTGTGGTGTATTTTCCAGATTTAAAAACTGTCCATGGAGGCGATCTCTTGCATGGAACAGCACCATTCATTGATTATGGTAATGGTGGGTCTAGTCATGGCTGGGTGGGAACTATGAATAATATTCTCGCAATCGATTTTGATACGGCAATCCCCGGCCATGGTGCAGTTATGAATAGACGAGACGTGTTGAATTTTCGAAACCAAATGGAAGCAGTGAGAGAGCGCATGACTAGTTTGATACGAAATGGACTAGAATCCGATGATGCACCTGATGAAATTATTGATGAGGGACTTAGTTGGACACAAGCAGAGAATGGTTTGTTTATGCAAAGAAGTATTCCAGGTTTTTATGAAGAAATTTCTGCAGAAATAGATTAGAAATAAACCGAAGGAAAAAAGGAAAATTGGCGCGTGTCAGGAGAAAAGAATCTCGAAAAGCTTTTGACGTTAATGCAACCGAAATTGCTGGATGGTAATTTTGTGTTTTGTACAATTACTGATGGCGACCTTAGTGACATATTAAAATTAGCTCCCATAGCCAGTTTTCAGGAGGAAGAAGGACTAAGTCTTCTTTCTTCTCAGCAAAATGCTGACGAAGCTAACATCAAATATGATTCTGTATTAAAAGGAATCACATTGTCGGTCCACTCTAGTCTTGATGCGGTTGGATTTACTGCAGCAGTAGCAAATAAACTGGCAAGCAATGGTATTCCAGCGAACGTTGTAGCGGCCTATTACCATGATCATGTTTTTGTACCAGCAGACAAAGCGCAATTTGCATTGCAACTCTTAACGGAATTAGCAGAGTAGGCATTTTGCTTCGTATGCGCTTCTGGCCACTAAAGATTTTCCATTTTTTGGGTGGCTCTGTTTCTTGATTGGTCCCGGCTATCGGTGCTTCAGCCATAGCTCGGATCGACTTTTCTAGGGTATAGTTGGGAACTTTCCAGAGCCATCGTAAGTAGTGAATAAGAAAAAGGACCGCACAATGACCGCTGCCATACGCAAGATTCTAGTCTCTATCCTTACTCTAATCGCCTGCAATGTGACTTTAGCTCAAACCACGTCCAGAATTTCCCTAGAGGGACTCGAACAATCCGTGGAGATACTTAAGGATCGGTGGGGTATTTCTCATATTTATGCTCAAACGGAGCATGATTTGTTTTTTGCCCAAGGATACAGTGCTGCCCGTGACAGGCTATTTCAATTTGAAATTTGGCGGGCTCAGGCAACTGGCACTGCCGCGGAGATTTTGGGCCCGCGGGCTATCGACAGAGATCATGGTACGCGTTTATTTAAGTTTCGTGGCGACATGACCCAAGAGATGAATCACTACCACCCCAACGGCGCGGGAATCATCACTGCCTTCGTCGCTGGTGTTAATGCCTATATCGATGAAGCTTTGACAGCTCCAGACGATTTACCTTTGCCATTTCATTTGTTGGGTATTGAACCGAAGCTCTGGACGCCAGAGGTTGTGATTTCCCGACATCAGGGATTACTCGGAAATATTGGACTTGAGCTAAATACTGGTCGGGCGGTTTGCACAATCGGCGAGGAGAAAGTTCGTGAGCTTCGTTATTTTCATCCGCATGACCCGATTCTCACTTTAGACCCACTAGTTAATTGCGACTCATTAGTTAGCAATGATGTTCTGCATTTGTACACCAGCTATCGGCGGCCGATCCGATTTGAGCCTAATGATATTGTTTTGGCAGAGTTTCGTAATTCAGAAATAGCTTTCGAAAGCATTGCCTCAGTTATGAACGAGGAAGAGAAAGAACTTCAAAAACGCAGCATCGATGATATTGGTAGTAACAACTGGGTAGTCAGTGGCGAATTAACGCAAGATGGTTGGCCCATGATGATTAACGACCCGCATCGTAGCCAGGCTATACCATCACTGCGTTATTGGTCGCATTTAGTGGGTCCAGGCTGGAATGTCATCGGAGGTGGTGAGCCTGAAATTCCTGGCATTTCGATTGGCCATAACGAATTCGGCGCCTGGGGTCTAACTGTATTTAATACCGATGGCGAAGATCTTTATGTTTATGAAACTAATCCCTTGAACTCAAATCAATATCGTTACAACGGCTACTGGGAAGAAATGCGCGTTATTTCTGAAACAATTAACGTTAAAGGTTCAGAGCCTGTGGAGCTCGAACTGAAATACACTCGTCATGGCCCAGTAAGTTTTGAAGACGCGGAAAATAATTTAGCTTATGCAGTTCGGCCCGCTTGGATGGAGATAGGCGGCGCACCTTATCTAGCCTCATTACGGATGGATCAAGCTCAAACTTGGGAAGAGTTTCGTGAAGCGTCGAACTATAGCAATATCCCTGGGGAGAATATGATCTGGGCGGATCGTGAAGGCAATATTGGTTGGCAGGCGGTAGGCATCGCTCCTATTCGCCGTAATTTCAGCGGCATGGTGCCCGTTCCAGGCGATGGCCGATATGAGTGGGATGGTTATCTCCCTATAAAAGCTAAGCCCAATGAATATAATCCAGCGCGAGGTTTCATCGAAACATCCAATAGTAACTACACGCCGCCGAATTATCCTTACCTTGATGCTATCGGTTTTACCTGGACTGATCCGTTTCGCTGGGCGCGCGGTAGTGAAGTGCTAGGGTCTGGTCGAAAATTTAACATGACCGACATGATTGAATTGCAACATGACTACCTGTCTATACCGGCGCGCACGCTTATGCCTTTCTTTAAAAACCTGGAAGCGGAAGATCTGCAGGTAGAGCAAGCAAGACAGATGCTGCTTAATTGGGATTTCGTATTGAATAAGGATTCCATTGAGGCAGGTATCTATGTCGCTTTCGAACGCCAATTGTTAGATAACATCGAAGCATTAAAGGTGCCGGAAATTGCCCAGAGTTATTTGAGCGTTGGTATGAAAACCACAATCGATATGCTGCTGGCCCCAGATGGGGATTTTGGTGTGGACCCGATTCAGGGGCGTGACGAGTTTTTGATTCACACCTTAAGCCAAGGTATTGCAACCTTAAGAGAAAAACTTGGACCGAATATTGAGAATTGGGTGTATGGACAGGAGGATTATAAACATGCACTTATTCGTCATCCCCTTAGTCCGGCGCTAAACGAAGAGCTTCAGCAACGATTAAACGTTGGTCCTCTACCACGAGGCGGTAATGGATTTACGTTAGGGAATACTGGCAGTGGCGACAATCAAACGTCAGGTGCATCCTTTCGAATCTTTATAGATACTCGTGACTGGGATAATACGTTAGGAATGAATACTCCAGGACAGGTAGGGGATCCAGACAGTCCTTTGTATGAGAACCTATTTGAACTTTGGGCAAACGATAAAGTTTTTCCTGCGTTTTATTCGCGTAACAAGATAGAAAGTGTTCTTTATGAAAAGCTTGAGCTAAGCCCATCGAATTAGTAGAACAGAAATTATTGGTGTGAGGCATGTAAGTTCAAAAGAAAAAAAATCTCAGGGGCAATGTAAATGACAATAAAAGATTTATTAGATAAAGACGGCCTTAGGCTACCTATTAAAATCGATAGTACTTCAAATGGAGAGTACGAACCTATACCCATTTCAGAACGTAGTCAGCAGGGTAACAAACGAGCTCTGGAACTGGCGACGGATTATTCCAAGCGCAAAGGTCAGTCTCGTCGCCAATTTTTAGTGTCGAGCTGCGGAGCAGCAAGCACCTTATTGGCAATAAATCAGGCAAATGCATATCACGGTCGCACTGGCGGCTTTTACGATGTCCGTGGTGAAAGTGCTTTGGACAATGATTCCGCAAACGCGGAAGTTAGTGGGGGTGAATTTATTTTTGATGTTCAGGGGCACTATGTAAACCCGGAAGGAGATTGGCTGGGTCGCATCCCTCCCAGTTCCAGACCCTATGCTGGCATGGACAAAGCCAGTTGTGAAGCTGGAGCAACAGGTGATGATCGCGGCTATCTTAATTGCCTTTCTGAGAGTGAATTCATAAAAGACATTTTTCTAGATAGTGATACGGACATAATGGTGTTGTCCTTTGTTCCCTCTACCCGGGAAAATGAACCGGTAACCATTGAAGATGCGGACAAAACTCGTCAGATCGTTGCTGAACTGGGCGGAAGTAAGCGATTGATGATTCATGGTCGGGTAAATCCAAATCAAGAAGGTGATTTAGAAGGTATGGATGAGCTGGCAGAAAGCTGGGATATTTCTGCCTTTAAAACCTATACCCAATATGGCCCCGGCGGTGTTGGTTTTTTTCTGCATGATGATCCTGGTGTTGCAATGATTGAACGTGCTCAGAGATTAGGTGTAAAAAATATATGTGTTCACAAAGGTTTGCCTTTCGGACCTCAATCCTATGAGCATAGCCAGTCTAGTGATATTGGAATTGTTGCTAAAATGTTTCCGGACATGAATTTCCTGGTTTATCACTCAAGTTTCGTTGGTGGTAATCAAGAGCAAGAATTTGTAGATGGTTCTGGTCGTGATGGAATTGATACCCTAATTCAGTCACTTGTAGATAATGAAGTTGGGCCAAATGCTAATGTCTTTGCGGAATTAGGAAGTACTTGGCGCTTCTTAATGCGTGACCCAGATAATGCGGCTCACGCACTTGGCAAGCTTTTAAAATACTGCGGCGAAGATAATGTACTTTGGGGAACAGACTCTATCTGGTATGGATCTCCTCAAGATCAGATTCAGGCGTTTAGAACCTTTCAGATTTCTGAAGAGTTTAGGGAGCGCTATGGCTACATCGAGATAACCTCAGAACTTAGGCGCAAGGTATTTGGATTAAACGCTTCAGTTCCTTACGGTATTGATGATGCAGAAATTCGGGCTTTAACGTCCACAGATTTCGTAACCAAGGAGAAATTAGCCTATCAGGAAGATCCACAACCTAACTTTCTCACCTATGGTCCAAAGAACCGTCGAGAATTTTTGAACTTTCTGAAATGGGGAGGTTAGATCAGGGTTTGGCGTTTTGAATCGTTTGGGAAGATAAGGCATACGCATTAACTTCTTTGGAAAACGAGCTGTTCTGTGAATTCTACTTAATTCAATTCGCTGTAACGCATGATTTAAGCGAGATGCAAGTGACCCGGCTGCATTGAATTAAGTTGCCAAAGGGTAAGCGGTCCGTGCCCAGTCAATAAAAATTTTTGAGGGATATTCGAGTCTTGCAAACAGGTATAGCTAAAATGAAATTGATTTTCTACTTGATCTTGGCCTAAATTTAATTCAGAAACCTTAGTGTCGGGCGGCATTCTTAAATAGGGTGAGAAACCTCCTGGACTCATAATAAATTAATCAAGACATGAACTCTGCTCATCATAAGCATTCACTTCGACGCTAACATGCTGCAACTCAATATGTTCTGCGATTCTGGATTTGTAGTAGGCTGGCTGTTGTGGATTGTTTGAAACGATTGAAATTACCGCTGAATAGATGCCAGGACCGATAGTCCAAACATGAAGGTCAACAATTCTGCTGCTTTCTTCAGATTCGATAGCAAGCTGAATACTATTACATGTGTCTGCTGATGCCTGTTCGTCTAGAATTATTGTGCTGGTTGTTTTCAATAAACCGAAAGACCACCTCGCTACCAGAATTGCACCGACAATCCCCATTAATGGGTCCATCCAGATTGCACCAAAATACTTTCCTATCAGAAGCGCGAATATGGCTAAAAATGACGTGAGCGCATCGGCTAAGACATGCAGGTAGGCTGATTTCAAATTATGATCATGATCATGGTGATCATGGTGATCATGGTTATGGCCATGATCCATACCTAGAATCAATACCGATGCACCATTAACAACCAGGCCAACTACAGCTACAAAAATAGCTTGATTAAAAGCAATTTCTACAGGTTCAATTAAGCGCGTGATGCTTTCGAAAGCCATCATAGTGGCGAATACTGCTAGCAAGATTGCGCCGGTATACCCTCCTAGTGTATTTACTTTTCCAGTGCCAAAACTGTAACGTTCATGGTGAGCATGGCGACGGGCATAAACGTAGGCAAATGCATTGATACTCAGGGCAACGGCATGGCTCCCCATATGTAATCCATCTGCTAAAAGAGCCATTGAGCCAAAGGCGACCCCAGCGGCAATCTCAACTATCATCATGCTTGCGGTTATGGTGATTACTAGCAAGGTTCTGAATTCACCAGGGCGCGTCTGGTCCTGACCAAAAGAGTGTTGGTGCCGCCAGCGCTTTAGTATTTCTTCTTCCATGCCTGTGGAGTGCCTCATTTTTGGGTTATTACTCAGCCATTTGATATAGTATCTGGTGTTATCGGATTTATATAATCCAGCTACCCAATTCTGATTTTGCTTAATATGGAGTAATAATGAAAAAGCTACTAGTTGGGGTTATATCCCTCTCATTTTTTTCGTCAGTTTCCTTAGCTATTGAAGATCCAGACCCGGCGCTGACTGAGATCATTAACTTCCGCCAGTACAGTGAAAGATTTGCCAGCGCTGGTCAGCCAACTCGAGAACAATTTCAAACTATTGCTGAGCAGGGGTTTGAGCGAATTGTCTACATTGCATTTACCAACAATCCTAATGCCTTGCCCGATGCAGATATAGTAATTAAAGATTTGGGAATGGAATACATGCAAATTCCTGTAGATTTCTCTAACCCATTGCCAGATGAATTTTATGCCTTTGCTGATTCTATGGAGCGCAATCGGGGAAAGAAAACTTTGCTCCATTGTCAGGTTAATGCTCGCGCAACAGCCTTTAGTTTTCTTTATCGCGTAATTTATGACAATACTTCTGTGGAAGTAGCGAAAGCCGATATGAATACAGTATGGCAGCCAAACGAAGTGTGGCGAGATTTTATTTTTGAGATAATGGATCAGAATAATGTGGACCCAAATTGCCCAGGCTGCGATTGGACACTTCCGCCACCGAGGAGTCAATGATGTCGCCGCATGTTTATATCATCAGCGTATTTAAGTACTTAATCCAAGCCCCTGTAAGGTAGGTATTGCAGAAAAATAGAGTTCTCAAGTTCACACTCATTGAATGCAATAAGCGTGTGAAAAAAGTACTAATGATCAAGGCCTTTAATAGCTTCGCGGAAAGTGGACATCGAAAGCTTGGATGCTCTCTTTGTAAACTCATTTAACTAAGACTAGTCAAAGTAATAATCAATAAATTTCGAGCATAAAAAAGGCGAGGTAGCCCTCGCCTTTTTTCGGTTAGGAGCGGAGCAAAAGTCTAGTCTTCACCACCTTGGTCAACATTCTTCCAAGAATAGAAACCCATGAACATTTCTTCCCAGCTTTGTTCGCCCCAGTTTACTTCGAGAGAAGGATCAGGATTTGCTGGATTTTGGGTTGAGTTATCGAAAGCACCTTCTGCAATGATTTGAGTACCTGCAGGAATTCTATAAGGCTCCTCAAATTCGTGTGCCAATTGCCAGTTGAAATCATAATCTGGCACTGAGAGCAGTAATTCTTCGCTGCCGTCAGGGTACTTAGCAGTAAACTTCATACGCTTGCCGCGAAAATGCATGTGAGGCATTAAGCTATAGAGATCAGCTTCTTCTTTCACATAGGTAACTAATTGCATTTCGTGATCTTTAGCCTGGGGAGGAATTGCGATTGTGAACGCATTACCGACTCCACCAGACATGCGCTGGTCCGGTACTTCTCCTTCAGGGTAGAACCAAATACCGATTTCAGTTTCGTCGGTGACTTCTTTTCCGGTCGTGGTGTAATGCATCTGGAGGCTTAAATTAGTACCAGCTTTAAGCAATCCTCCTACTCCTTCTTCGTTCAAGGAAAAGCTGTTCCCTGGGGCATACCCTGCTACTGAGCCAAGGTCAGGGTCGCTACCACCAAGTAAGGCGCCTACATCGATATCAGGATTTTCTTGGAAAATCTTATCGATAGGAGGGGCTTCGCCAGCCGCTAGTGCTGCAAACATGTCAGCACGAATTTTAACAGCTCGCTCTTCTGGCAAGCTGTTAATTGCGGTTAAGAACGCTGTTTGCATATCTTCGCCACCACCAGGAGGAATGACGGTCGTGATAATGTGGTGAAGAACTTCTTTTTGATCGGGGGCTACTTCAGAACCACGGACCCAACGATCTTCAGTAAGGTTAAGATCCATAGGAATGTCGCGATAATCCACAACACCGGTGGCTGGAATTGCTTGAGGTGGAATCCTAAGGATCATATCAGGCTCACCTAATTGCTCACCAATAGTCCACTTGGTATCAGACCAGACCAATCCTACAAGAGGATCGCTGTCGCCATCTATCGGAGAGCCGGCATTTACCCAGCGAACTAGCGTTTGCATTTCTGCATCAGTCAGATTCATTTCATTTTTCATGTTGTGGCTTACTCTACTGTCAATTTGACCGGGAGGCATACGCTTGGTCATTACCACTTCACGAATCATTGGGGACCAGCCTTGGAGGGCGAGCTTGCTGTCCATAGCAAACGGAGCAATACCACCTTCGCGGTGACAATTTGCACAGTTTTCTTTAACTATAGGAGCTACATCGTTTACGTAAGACGGCGCCATGTGAACACCAGTTCCGGTAAATTCGATTGATGCGCCACTGGTAGATAGTGTAATTAGTGAATCATCTGAACCATTGAGAAGACGTTGAATTGAAGATTCCAGTTCAGTTGCCACTGGACCGCGGTAGATCATTTCAAAGGATTTGGGATCATAAACAACTGCTTCATCTAGCCTCGTAAGCCCTAGGGCCTCAGACGCTAGTTGTGCGTCGTCCATAAGGACCGGAAGCTCTACGCCCAAGGCAGCAATGTCTTGTGATACAGCGGCACGATCAATCTGCATACCTGGGTTCATTAAAAAGAACACAACGCCTTGCTCGGTATACTTAGCTTCTAAGTCTTGTAGCGCTGCGAGAGCATCGGTATCAGTGGCACCTACGGCTTGAGGCAAGATAACCACAGCATTTTGGTCGTCATACCAGGCCATATGATGCTGTGTGCCCTGGTTGTCGATCAATGCGAAATCGCCAATACGCTCGCCGGCGAATAGAGCAGAGGTAATTAAAGTAAAGATCGAAATTAAAAAGAAATGCAGAGATGTTTTCACGAATCGATTCCCTTGGTTAAACCTAAAAATTAAAATAGAAACAGCTTTTTGATTTCTCCCAATTTTACTCAGTTTGCAGGGGAATGCAGCACTTTTTTCCTTTTTTTGTTACCAACGGGAACAAATTGCCTGCAGGTCGCGAAATAAGGGGCCTCGAGAAAATAAGTATGTGCAATCTGAACTAGCCAAGGGACTTTATAGGTACAACTTCTCTAGAGATGGCGTTATTCGTTAAGATCAGCTACATTCCTCGCCGATATTAACAAGTGGGAATTTGAATCCGATAGTTATGACAAAGGCTGTAATACTACTCAATTTAGGCACTCCGCCTGAGCCAACTGCGAAAGGCTTGCGTAGCTTCTATAAATATTTCTTCTCCGACCCATTTGTATTCGATTTTAATCCCATTGGACGGTGGTTATTGCGTAATTTGATTATCCTGCCGTTTCGGGCACCACGAATTGCTAGGGACTATGCCAGTATCTGGATGGATGAGGGATCACCTCTAAAAGTATATGCGGATCGCATGCAGCAGAGTGTCCAGAATCAATTTGACCAGGAAAATGCTAAGGGCGGTGATGAGGTCATCGTAGTAAATGGGATGGCTTATAGTGAACCTTTTATTTGGGATGTTATGCAGGAACTGGAACGACGAAATGTTACCGAATTGGTGTTACTTCCCATGTATCCTCAATATTCAACAGCGACTACGGCTTCGGTATTCCATCAGGTAAAAATTGCGGCAGAGAAGTGGAAGCAACGCCCAAATCTTATTTTTGTCGATGATCTTTTTCAGGAACCTGCTTTTATTCGTGCGTGGTCCATTGTCATAACCAAACATTTAATGACCGATAATTTCGATCATGTCATTTTTAGTTTTCACGGCGTTCCTGAGAAAACTATCAAGAAATCTGATTCTGAGGGTGTTTGTGAGTTTGGCACCTGTTGTTCCGAATTAACTGAAAAGAATCGCTATTGTTACCGAGCGCAATGTTTTCAAACTACTGAATACATCGTTAACACTCTCGGCTGGAAAAATATTGATTATTCAGTAGCGTTCCAGTCCCGATTCGGTCCTCTGCCCTGGCTCCAGCCCTATTTGGATGAGCATCTCAGATTACTGCTTGAAAAAGGGCAGAAACGTATTGCAGTGATCACGCCTTCCTTTATTTCCGACTGCCTGGAAACCTTGTTTGAAATTGGCCGAGATTATCGAGAAGAGTTTATGGATGAGGGCGGCGAGGTATTCGAGCTAGTGCCTAATCTGAATGACGAGCCAGCCTGGTTTAACTCTGTTTATGAAATTGCTAGAGACAATATATCGCAGCAACGTGCAGAAAAGGTTGAAGATTGATCTTAATTCAAAAATTATTGCTCGCTGCAGTCTGGATAAATTGCAATAGCATTAACGGGTTGTTTTATTGTAATCACAATTTATTAACGATGATGTGGTCATATTGAACTTTAATATAAACCTGGTTTGTATGGATTCAGTCGAATTTATACCCTACGTAATTTTCAGCCAAGGCCGTTGAGGCCGAATTAGATTGAGAGAGAAATTCCAATTCCGCAATCTGCAATCGGGCTTGGAATCGATTATCGCCTGGAAATTTATGTAAGAGTGAAGTCATGTGCCAGGAGAAATGCTCGCCTCTCCAAACATGGCGTAAACAATTATCGGTATAGTTAATAAGTAGTTCTTCAGAACCTGCTAAGTACCATGCATTAATTGCTGCACTCAAGTAGCTGACATCAGATAGTGCTAAGTTCATGCCTTTAGCACCAGTAGGCGGCACAATGTGAGCAGCATCTCCTGCAAGAAATAAACGGCCATGGCGCATAGTTTCACACACGTAGCTACGCATGGGAGTTATGCTCTTTTCTGTGATCTCTCCTTCCATCAAAGTCCAATTTTCAATGGTTTCGAGCCGACTGTGGAGTGCTTGCCAGACTCGGTCATCAGACCAAGCATCTACATTATCGTCAAGGGAGCATTGGATATAATTTCGAGTAACCGTGGGAGAGCGCATGCTATGGAGGGCGAAACCGTCGGGGCTATTTGCATAAATGAGCACATCTGACGACGGTGGTGCGTTTACTAAAATGCCCAACCAGGCAAAAGGGTAAGTTCTATCGAAGCTTGCAATTTTGTTAGTGGGTATAGAGCTTCGACTGATCCCGTGAAAACCATCACAGCCGGCAATAAAATCACATTCGAGTTTTTGGTTAACTCCGGCTTGGGTGTATTCAATCGAAGGGTTCTCACTGTCTATTTCCTGTAAGCAAACAGCAGAAACATTGAATTGAATCTCTCCACCTGCAGCGAGACGGGTGCTGATAAGATCTTTGACTACTTCCTGCTGACCATAAATAGTAATGCCCTCTCCATCAGTCAGTTCGTTGAAATTAATTCGGTGGGCTTTGTTATTAAATCGAATTTCAATGCCGTGATGTTGCAAGCCTTCTTGCTGTAATCTCGTGCCGAGGCCAGCTTGTATTAATAAATCAACAGTTCTCTGTTCAAGCACTCCCGCGCGGACTCGATTTTCCACATATTCACGACTCCGACTCTCCAGCACGACTGAATCAATATCATGCAAGGCAAGTAAATGGGATAGAAGCAGGCCAGCTGGTCCCGCTCCGATAATGCCGACTTGTGTCTGCATATTTTTTGTTCTGGTTAGTGTATGTGGATAATTTTAAGCAATTGAGGCATTAAAACCTGATTTTCTATTTTAATGAACCACTTTTTACATTTACAAGCTGGCGTCTTCGTTGTTTACTGGCGAAATATTTGTAGCTGTATTTCCTCAGCAGATAGTGCTGGTAAATTTAAGCTCTGATTAATTATTATAAGGGGTAAGTCGTGTCTGAAGAAATGTCAGAAAAAGACCTTTTTCAATTGGGCCTAAAAATCAGGCGAGAAGTATTAGGCGATGACTATGTTGATGCCGCACTTGCTAGTAGTACAGATTTCAATGGAGATTTTCAGCGTTACATAACTTCATCAGCGTGGGGTGCCGTATGGGGCCGAGATACGTTGAGTAAACGTGATCGTAGTTTGATTACTATATGTCAGCTCGCTGCTCTAGGGCATCATGAAGAATTAGCTCTGCATATCAGATCAACTAAAAATACTGGCTTGTCACGACAAGATATTAAGGAGGCTCTAATACAGGTTGCGGTTTATTCAGGTGTGCCAGCAGCCAACAGTGCTTATCGCGTGGCGAATAAAGTCTTTAAGGAAATAGACGATTTAGCATAATAGTTATGAACAGAACTAAACAACAATCAAAAGAATGAAAATTACTTAGTAAATTCGCGAGTTAAAATTCTACCTATGGCAAATATTGACCCCTCGCAACATCCGCCTTTTATTTTTACTGATTATAAATCGTCTTTGTTGCGGGGGCCTACGCAATCGCCAATCGATATAGCAGCGCTGTATTCTAAAAATTCTGAAGCTAAAATTGGCGAACTACAGGGTTCACTCAGTTCTAGATTTGCAATTGACGAATTAGATCATGATCTTATTCGGAATTCCTGCCGCGGAGGGGAGCCGCTTGGGGAGCGGATGATTGTTTCAGGGCGTGTGTTGAACCAGCTAGGAAATCCTGTTCCAGGAGTTTTGATCGAAGTGTGGCAGGCCAATGCCAGCGGGCGTTACGCCCATAAAGCCGATCAGCATGAAGCGCCGGTAGACCCAAATTTTATTGGTGTAGGTCGTTGTATCTCCGATCGTGATGGGCAATACCGTTTCTGTACGATTAAACCGGGTGCCTATCCCTGGAAAAATCATCCTAATGCTTGGCGCCCACAACACATTCATTTCTCGTTACTTGGCGAGGCGATCAATAGCCGTTTGGTGACTCAAATGTATTTTCCGGGCGATCCTTTGTTAAATTTCGACCCTATTTTTATGGCAGTTCCCGCCGCCGCACGAGACCGTTTAATTTCCACTTTTGATCTTAGTATAAGCGAAGTTGGTTTTGCCTTGGGCTATCATTTCGACATTGTTATTGCGGGCGGGCTTGCTACCCCTAGTGAAGATGATGGAGGACACAGTTAGTGGCTTTTAAATTCACTCGAGGACTAACTCCATCGCAGACAGTCGGCCCTTTTTTTGCTACCGCCTTGACTGCTTCGGATAATAATACTTTTGTCAGTCCGGTCAACAATGAAGTCTCTGGGGTCGGACAAAAAATTAATCTTCATGGCAGAGTTTTAGATGGCAAGGGCGATCCGGTTTCTGATGCACTTATAGAAATTTGGCAAGCGGATTCGCAGGGTAATTTAACATCAACCGATTTTCTGGGTTTTGCGCGTAGCGATACCTCTAGCAACTCGGAGAATAGTTATTTTTTTAATACTATCAAGCCAGGGGCTGTCAATGAATCAGACGCACCACATATTTCGGTTATCGTGACGATGCGTGGATTGCTAACTCATGTTTACACACGTTTGTATTTTTCTGATGAGCTAGAAGCCAATCGGCAGGATTTAGTGTTAAACCAACTCCCGGAGAATCGCAGAGCTACATTAATCGCTCAGCGCACAGAAAATAAATTTGTGCCAAGTTATCACTTTGACATCCACATGCAGGGTGAAAATGAAACAATTTTCTTTGACCTGTTATAGAACCTGAGGTCAAAGACAGGATGAGTAAAACGATGAAAGGAATAGGAAAGGGTTTATTTAATGGTTAGTGCCTTCGATTCACACATTAGTTCTACTTTATTTGCAGACTCAGAGCTTGCTGCTTTTTTTAGCGATGCCGCGGAAATTAAATCTCTAATACAAGTTGAAAGTGAATTGGCCAAGGTGCAGGCAGCACTTGGCGTCATTCCTCAGGAGGAAGGAGAGACAATTTCCTCTGTGCTGGGAAGTTTAACCATCGATCCTGCAGCTGTGTCAGATGGGTTCAAGAAAGATGGGATACCCATTCCTGCCCTACTTAAAGAGGTGCGAAAAAATTTGGGCGACAGAGAAGCAAATTTTTTGCATTGGGGCGCCACTAGCCAAGATGTTATGGATACCGCCTTAATCCTCCGTATTAAGCCCGCTGTAATGGTGTTAGGAAAAAGAATAAAAATTTTGAGTGAGCGACTCACAGAGTTAGCCCACGAGCATCGGGCAACAGTTATGGTGGCTCGAACCAGAAATCAAAATGCTGCCCCAACAGTATTTGGTTTAAAAGTGGTTAATTGGTTTATGCCTTTGCTTAGACAGCGCCAACGTCTGAGTGAATTATTGCCACGCCTTTTTATTGTGCAATTAGGTGGTGCTGTCGGCACGAATGCGGCTTTGGGGTCCCGAGGAATGGAAGTTAGCCTTGCGCTAGCCAATACCCTCGAACTGAATCCGGCTTCTCCTTGGCATGTGCAGAGAGATTCAATCGTTGAGTTCAGTAATTGGCTTGCCATGACGGCAGGAATTCTTGCGAAAATGGCACAAGATTTACTTCTAATGACTCAGTCTGAGGTTGGGGAAATTTCTTTTAATAATGGCGGCAAATCCTCGACTATGCCGAATAAATCGAATCCAGTCTTGCCTGAGTCTATTGTAGCCCTCGCAAGTTTCTGCCGGACGCAGTCTGACCTTATGCAACAAACGCTACATGGGCAACATGAACGGGACGGCATAGGGATGTCCATGGAAAGGTTGGTGCTAGGCCCGTTAACCTGTGCCACAGGCGCCTGTATTAATCTTGCGCAGCGAAGTATTGATACAATAGAAATAAATCAACAAAAAATGCTTAGTAATCTCGAGGCGGATAATGGTCAAGTCTTGGCTGAGGCCGCTGTCTTTGAATTAAGTTCTGTGATCCCCAGGGGAGATGCTACTGGGTTAGTGGCAAGTGCTTGTCAGTTAAGCGTTGAAAACAGAAGTCATATGCTCGACGAGTTAATCGCCTTGGCAAACGTTGATATCGATTGGGAGAAATTAAAACAGCCAGCCAATTATCTCGGTTTTGCAGATGAAATTATTGATCGAGCCATTGGGGAGAATAACTCAGTTGCTTAATATCTTCTCCATTATGGTTTTATATTACTTACCTTCCAATACTTTGATTTGTTCTTTGCAACAGTCCTCTGTCTCATCAAGCTTTGACAATTTATGCGTATTTTGTGCTTGCGCAAAAAGTCCTATTGCGGCTAGCAACTCTTACATGTCCTTTTTTGATTTCGCCTAGTGAATTAAAAAAATTAGTATTTCCGATGTTATTTAATCCGAATATAATAAAGGAGTCACTGGACAAATTAGTCTACGTAGCGCTTACTTGCACCCACCTCTAGTTTATATAGGTAAATTTCATGGTTGCCAGGTGTATTGTCTTTTTGGCCTTCTTTACCGCTAGCACAGTTAGCGCGCACCATTCCCGTTCTGCCTTTAATTTAGAGTCAAGCATCGAAGTAGAAGGAACTTTAATAGAACTGGCGTGGCGAAACCCCCATGCGTACTTAGTGGTTGAAAGTATCGACGCATCCGGCAATACCGTGGAATGGACATTCGAGGGGCATTCAATAGCTGGCTTAATGCGCAATGGCTGGTCGCGTAATACTTTTGATATAGGCGAACGAGTCGTCGTTGTTGCTAGGCCCAATCGAGACATAGAAAGGTTTTTTGGTCTGCTTAGTCACGTAACCCGAATCGATGGCGAAACACTTTATGCATTCTCCCAACCTCTGGAATCTGCTTTGTCGCCACGTAGACCCGTTGCTCCATCGACTGACTTTTCTGGAACCTGGCGGCCTATACTTGATATGCGACAAACCTTGGTAGGAGGCTTCGAGCCTCCCTCTGATTGGCCATACACAGAAAAAGGGCTGGCAGAAATAACGCAATTTGACATCAATGATGACCCTGGGCTGGATTGCGAGGCCTACCCTATGCCGCGAATAACTCGTTATCCCTATAATCAGCGTTGGGAAGCCTCTGGCGATGGGATCACAATAACTCATGAACAGGCCGATACTGTCAGAAATTTAAACCTTGCAATAGGAGCAACTCTGCCAGCGAGCCATGTTCCAGATAAGAACGGTTACTCTATCGCACGGTTCGAGGAAGATGGGACATTGGTCGTCACGACAGCTGGATTTGCAGAGACTAAATGGGGTAGTGAAAGGGGTGTCAGCTCCAGTGATCAAAAAATAGTAGTGGAAAGCTATCGACTCATTGAAGATGGCTATGGCTTGGAGTTAAGTTACAGTATTACTGACCCTGAATATCTTAAGGAATCGGTCGAGCTTAAGAGAAACTTCAGACTTATTTCTGCTTATGAGTTCACCGACGAACCCTGTGATAAGCTCACTGCCCGCAGACATTTGCAATTCGATTAACAGTTTGCTTACAAGAACCGAGGAGAGGCCTAGAAGGCCCCGATAGGCCGAATTCGTTTCAGAAAGACACCTATTTATGTTCTTTATAATTAGTAAAGTGGTTAGGCAATCTTGCGGTTTAACCAGTCTATGATGACTCGATTGACTTCTTCAGGCTGCTCTTGTTGGGTCCAGTGACCGCTATCCAAAACCGTGTGCTTCTCCAGGTCACTGATGAAATCTTCCATTCCGTTAGCGCTGGAAGGTGGCAAGATCACATCATTCTCTGCGCCAATGTATAAGCTAGGCACTTCAATTCGGGACTCAGCACCAGCCATTACGTTACCAATTCGCCCGGCAGCCCGATACCAATTCAGACCCTTGGTAAATCCAGTTGCTGTGTATGTGTCCGTAAAATATTCCATGACATCATCGGACATAAATGGTTCTCCTGGCGGATTATCTCGTTGCAACATTGCTAGCAAGTCCATACGTCGTTCGTCAGAGTCTTCTGGCAATCGAGCAAAATCTTCAGTGTTCCAAATGCCTCCACGTGAGAGCATAAAATCAAAGGCTTTGCGTACATTGGTTTCTAGAATTGATTCGGCATAGCCGGGTTGCTGGAACGTTGCAAAATAGTAACGCGGGCTCATTATTATCAATGAGGGTTCGCTGCCTTCTACCGGCGGAAGACTTGATGGTCTGCTTGCTGCAGTATTTAACCCTATTACACCAAGACAACGGTCCGGGTGCAGCATAGGCATAGCCCAAACTACAGCGCCACCCCAATCATGCCCACAGAAAACGGCTTTTTCGATACCTTTAGCATCCATCATGCCGACTAGGTCATCACAGAATATGCCCAGATCATATTGCATCGGGTCTTCAGGGCCTCCAGTTAGGCCGAATCCACGTTGGTCGGGCGCAATAGCATGGTAGCCAGCTTCCGCAACAGCATCGATTTGATCGCGCCAACTAAAAGCGAGTTCGGGCCAGCCGTGACAAAAAACTATGGCAGGGCCTGTGCCCCTTTCATACACCGCCATGTTAATGCCGTTAGTCTCGACAAAGTTTGGTACGGGCATCATGGGTGCCGGGCGAACTTCGTTACTAGCTCCATGGCTGTGCATAGAGAGCGTGGTAGTGCCGAGTCCGGCTAGAACACTTTTTTGCATAAATTTTCTTCTTGTAAATGGCATAGGGCACCCGTTTTTCAGTAATATCCGGATGATTGTACCCATTCGATAATGAAATCAAACTAATTCGAGCCAATTAATTTGGAAAGTATTCATCTGGGTAAGCTATATTTTTGCGTTTTAGCTCTTTATTCTATTACTGTCATTACCAATAATAAGAAAAAAGGTGGCAAAACATGACTAAAGCAGATGCTAGTGAGAAGCGAAATCTAAAATTCTGGTTTGCGGCGAGCGCAATTGGTCTAGTTAGTGTTGCGTTTGCAGGGTTTATGATTTTTTCCAGTGTGTGCCCTTGTGCAGTAATACCCGGGGGCATGTTGTTTGGAGAATCGGTTGAAACACGGATTTCTAATTGGAACAGTACAACGGCAAATCAAGAAAACCTTTGTCAGCTTCAGATTTGGGCTGGCATACGCCCTCATTCGATTAATCTTAACTGTATGGCTACGCCGGAAGGTGAATTGTTTCTTAGTTGCTCTGTCTGTGATCGTAAATATTGGGCAGCAAGAGTAGAGGCCAATGAAGAAGCAGTATTGCGGCTAGGTGACCAATTGTATTCTGTGCATATTAATCGAGAAACAGATCCGGCAACGATGGACAGAGCATTTCGTGCACGTGTAAATAAATTGCAACATACTGATCTGGAGACTATGGTTACCCCGCGCCCTTCGCTCGATCAAGAACGGTTTGATCATTGGTGGACCTTTCGAGTGACTTCGCGTACTTAAAATCCACCAAGAAAATTGGTTAACGAGTAGGCTTTGCATTACTGTCTAAACTTAAGCTCTGCAAAAAAACAAAAACAAACAATCATTTCTACCCTGATTGGGAGATGCTCTTATTGTTTGTTTGTGTTCGCATTTGTATTTTTTTCAAGCTCGGAAGAATCTTTCGCTCAGGAAGAAAAAGTTGAAGAGATCACTGTAAATGCTACTCGTAGTCGTCGCAGTTTTGAGGAGCAACCCACTCGTGTAGAAGTTTTGGGTGGTGAAGAAATAAACGAAAAGGCTAATATGAAGCCGGGTGACATTCGTATGTTGCTGAATGAAAGCACAGGCATCTATGTGCAGCAGACCTCAGCAACTAGTTTTAATTCTAGCATTCGAATTCAAGGCCTGGCTGGGAAATATACTCAGATTTTACGTGATGGCATGCCGTTGTATGGGGGCTATTCTGGAGGATTAAGCCTACTACAAATCGCGCCGCTGGATTTGCAGCAAGTTGAAGTTATTAAAGGGTCAAATTCTACGCTTTATGGCGCAGGAGCGATTGCTGGCCTGGTCAATTTGGTAACCAGGCGGCCTGCTCGTGAACCTGAAAATTCTTTACTATTGAATGGCACCACTTCTAGTGGGATTGATGCCAGCGGATTTTTTTCGCGGGGAAAAGATACTATCGGATCAACTCTTTTCGTCTCATACAACACCAGCGATGCCTATGACCCTGCGGATAACGGCCTAAGTGCTATTCCAGAATTTGAGCGTTGGACATTCAGCCCCAGAATTTTTATCGAAGGAGAAAACAGCGAACTTACATTCGGGGTAAGTGCAGTAATGGAGGATCGCCTTGGCGGCGATATGAATTACATCAAGGGCAATAAAGTGATGCCCGCTTATTTTGAGAAAAGTGAAACCGCGCGCTATTCAAGCCAGTTTGAATATAATTATCTGTATGAGTCGGACAATGAATTAGTTATTCGAAATAGTGTTAATCGTTTTAAACGTAAACTTGCTGTACCAAATTTCCAATTTTCTGGAACTCAAGTATCAACTTTTAGTGAGGCGCATCTTTTGGGCGCGACTAATACCGCAGACTGGGTATTAGGAATAAATTTTTTAACAGAAGATTTTGAACAAGACAATGCTGTGTTTGACTTTGAACATGATTTTGATAGCCATACTGCTGGTGTTTTTGTTCAAGGAACCTTGCCCCTTTCTGAGAATTGGTTATTGGAGAGCGGCTTAAGAATAGATCATACCTCTGATTATGGGAGTTTTTTGCTGCCGAGAATTTCATTGCTTTACAATGTATCTGAAGAAACCACACTGCGTATTGGTGGCGGGCTAGGCTATAAAGAGCCATCACTCTTTACTGAAGAATCTGAAGCGCAACAGTTCATTAATATTCTTCCCCTTAATGAAGACTTGCTTGACGCTGAGCAGTCAGCAGGTCTGAATATTGATATTAATAGGTCTTTCGATTTTGTTAGTGGAATCTCACTTAATCTAAACATGTTGGTGTTCTATACGCGAGTCGATGACCCCCTGCATTTAGTCCGCCAGACAGGGAATCAATTTGTATATAGCCAGCCTACGGAATATCTGGATACTAAAGGCACAGAAATAAATGCAGCATGGTATTGGAATGATTTTAAACTGTTCTTGGGCTACACCTACACTGACGTTGAAGAGCATGGACCGCTCGGGGTTGGTGAAAGTCCGTTAATCCCAGAAGACCGTGTTAACACGGTTTTTGTTTATGAGCGAGAAGACGATGTTCGTATAGGTTTGGAAGCCTATTACTTTGGACAGCAAGTACTTAATAATGGCAAGAAGAGCAGAGATTACTGGATTTTTGGACTGATGATGGAAAAAATTTTTAAAGACTATTCATTGTTTCTCAATTTCGAAAATTTTTCAGATACACGCCAAACACGTTATGAAACTATCTATGCAGGCAGCCTGGCTAATCCTTTGTTTAATGATATCTATGCGCCACTTGATGGTTTTGTCATCAATGGCGGAATTAAGCTAAGTTTCTAGAGCTACGTAATTTTTGGAAAACAATCAAAGTAAAACGCAAGACGTGCAATGAAAAATCAGAAGAGCTAATCGATGGGAGGTAATAATTGCGAATTTAATGCTGCTAGTTGTCGATAAATATATCCAGCGGTAACAACGCAGTAACGCCGACATTGGGTGCATCTACTAACTGACTAATACGCAAATCAACTGCAACACTGGCTATAATATAGGCTTGGTTCCGGGTGTAACCGTAGGTAGTCATGATGTAATTGATGATGCCATCTATGGCATTTCTTGCGGCGAGGTTTATATCATTCGACAAGTTACTTAGACCGGCTACGACATCTGAATTAAGGTACTGCATGTCTGGGGGTACTTCTCCTCTATTTTTCACAGGAATACCGGTTACAGCGTAGAACCGTCGAGAAGGAATATCTAGCAGTTGAGAGGGTCCTTCGTAGTGAGGCCCCCTCGAAAGATCTGGTCCATCTTTTATAATCTCAGTTGTGGCCCAAACATTGGCAGACATTTCTATCGCTGTTCCAGATACCTCACCGTCACCTTGGGCAAAATGTAGATCGCCGATTGCGAGCCCGCAGCCAGCGATATAGCAGGGCAGATAAATTGATACTCCTGCTTGCAGATAACGAATATCCATATTGCCACCATGTTCCCGCGGTGGAATAGTTCGAAGACATTCACTCCGAGCAGTTCCATCTGGACCACAAAGAGCGCTAGGTGAAGCACCGTCTGGGAAGGGCAAAGAAACACTACCTCCAGCATCGGCTAGCTCCTGCTCCCGCTCTAACATC
>Ga0206678_10000150_pt1 | contig 41321 bp, 27 predicted proteins | sample M180m12015metaG_FD_155453 | JGI IMG/M metagenome (GOLD analysis project Ga0206678, IMG submission 155453) | Ammonia-oxidizing marine archaeal communities from Monterey Bay, California, United States - M1 80m 12015 | ecosystem: Environmental > Aquatic > Marine > Intertidal zone | place: USA... | reverse complement strand
TCATATCTTCGCTTTCACGCCTATTCAGCTTGTTCCCGACTGGTTTCAGGGTCTTTTCACATCCCGCTAAGGATACTTTTCAGCTTTCGCTCACGCTACTTGTCAACTATCGGTCTCGAGTAGTATTCAGGATTGGAAGTCTCTGCCTCCCATATTCACGCGCGATATCCAACGCACGCTACTCTGGATCCGTCTCTTGGCCATATGCAGTACGTGTACGGGACTTTCACCCTCTGTGGTGCGCCGTTCCAGGACGACTTCCACTTCCTGCACTTAGACTACAGACGGTCCTCACCCCACATCTCTCCAAGGTTTCCCATGGAGATTCGGTTTGTCCTGTTCCGCTTTCGTTCGCCACTAATAACGGAATCTCGTTTGATTTCTTTTCCTCTCCCTACTGAGATGCTTCAGTTCAGGAGGTTCCCTTTCCTCAATGAGGAATGGCACAGAGTGCCAGGAGGTCCAATTCAGCAATTTGCGGATCCAAGAGATTCATGCCTCTCCCCGCAACTTATCGCAGCTTGTCACGACCTTCTTCGGCTCTCGAGCCGAGCCATCCCCCAGTCGGGTTGTAGCATCTTGATTTCTACAATCCCACCTTTGTGAGTCCTCTGGTGTCCAGGCATATCAATTCAGGTCTCTCAGGCCACCTCGTCTCCCCGCAGGGCGGGGCGGCCTCAACCTCTTACCCTGATACCTGATAGTACCAAGACGCACTAAATGCAGGTGGGCGACCTACCTTTGGTATTTGAACTAAGCGGGGTCAACACGCCCCAAAAAAGAGGTCGGTGAAAGGCATATACGAATTATTATTCTGACTCATCTGGCATATGCTCTAGGCCGTATGCCAGAGGGCCAGGAGTAGTGGCCTCTGGAATTCCCTCAAGGCCAAGTGCTAGAGAGGGTGCAGAAACCTCGTTGGTCACCTCCTCCAAGCCAAAGGGCAAATCGGATGAAGGGACGGGAGGGGCTTGACCTTCTAGGCCGAAAGGAAGATCGAGGTTTTCGTTAGACTGCGCAGACTTTGGAGAACTGTCCACCGCACCCTCCTTGGGAGTTTCTTCGTCACTGCCGCATGTGGGGCACGACGAAGTCCCCGATGAGACCAGTCCGCAAATCGGGCACTCGTACACGGTGCCCGCTATGGGAGTTCACGCTTCACGCTGTCGGAAGAGGTTGACAGTACTCGTCAAAGGGACGAGTACAGAGTGCCGTGGAATGCTATGATGAAGACAGTGGCGACGATACAAGTGATTACCATCACTGGAAGACCGACTCTCATCCACTCTCTAGTGGTGATTGGTCGTGGTCCACGCTCGCTGATAGCCACTGTCATGACATTCGCACTCGAGCCTATCGGTGTGGCATTGCCGCCGAATCCCGCACCCATGGCCAAAGCCCAGAACAGCGGCTCTATTTCGATTGACGGGTTGGCCTCTCCAATACTCACTATCACAGGAATCATAGCAGCAGTGAAGGGGATATTGTCGACTATTGCACTGGCAATTGCGGAAAACCAGACAATGGCCACCGCCAGCATCACCTGATTACTGCCGAAGTTGTTGAATATCCAGTTGGCGAGGGCTTCCAAATAGCCGACATTACCCACTGCTCCGACAAGGATGAACAGGCCAGCGAAGAACAGCAGGGCTGCCCACTCTACCTTCTCAGTTACACTATGCATAAGGCCGCCCCTGAGCTCGTTGTCCTCCGGCCTAGCTGCAACAAGAGCCAGCCCTGCTCCGGCGAGTGCAATAGCATGTATCTCGATATCAAGATGAAGGAATTCCTTCGCAGAGAACATCACCACGGTCAGCGACAATATCGCCAGAGTTGTATACATTAATTTCCGGTCATCAACTGCATCCCACTCATCTTCTGCCAGAAGGGATTCTACACTATGTGGCTTTGATTCAGTCCAATCCCTGTAGTACCATCGCAGGTAACCCAAAGTAGTAATCCAAGCAATCAGAGTTAGTATCCCTAGCCTCATTAGGAATCCATTGAATCCGAAGTGATCCATGTCTCGACTAGCTGCCTCAGCGGCAATCATGACATTGGGTGGATCACCTACCATCGAGGCGACTCCACCAGTGTCTGACAGAATTGCTTCAGCTAGAAGAGGAGGTACTGGATTTATCTCCATCCGATTGCATATTCTTAGAGTCACAGGGGCAATGATGATTATCGCAGTGACGTTGTCAATCACCAGTGAAATTAGAGTAGTAAAGGTGCCGAGAAGGACGATTAGTTTCCATGGGTCACCACCACTCATCTTTGCTGCTTTTACGGCGATGAACTCAAAGAAACCACAGAGTTCGAGGATTGCAGCGAATACCATCATACCAAGCAGGAGTCCGATGACCTCGAACTCAATCCAGCCCAGCATGGTGTGCTCGAGAGAGTCGCCATGAGTGTCGAAGATTCCAGTCCAGTGCCCGTACAGAAGCATGACAACCGAACCAAACCAAGCAGCAATGGTCCGATGAAGGTACTCGGACAGGATGAGTACGAATGATACTATGAAAACCGCTAGAATCACCTGCTGCTCTGTCACCATGGCTCGGCGAGCCTTAACGCCTCTAAATAAGTGAGCATGGCGGCCTATCCTCACAGAGGATAGTTTTCTCGGATTAACTCCTACCTGACCAGAAAACCGCAGTGTTCCCTCTGCTGTGAACTAGTCTGGAGCCAGTGGCATCGGCGAGGCCTTCGAATGCCTGTGTCCTCTCGGAAGAGCCACTTAGCAAACCTCGGTTGGCCTTCGCCTTGACTACTCCTCTCTTACTGAGTTGGTCGCTCAACTCTGATACCACTGAGTCGGTGATTCCTTCCTTACCTATCCTGATGGTAACAGGAGTGGATTTGTCCTTCGCCTGACGAAGGATTGATTGAGGAATTTTTTCGCTAATCATAATCACCCCTAGAAATCAGGTCCCGAGCGTTCTATCCTGCCACAATCCTTGCAGGTGATAATCAGCATCCCGACTGAGATTCTGAATCTCGCGTTGCGACCAGGGATCAGTGCCGCTTCGCAACCCCTGCAAATCAGTCTGGTGATTTGCGATTCCGGGCGTTCGCCGTGTCGCTTCCCAATTCTGAGTATGTCCCTCGCAGCAGCGTCAACAGTCTCGGGGTCAGTGGTCCCATAGGAGAGCAGGACCGTAGATAGTTCGTCAATAGCCTTTGAGGCTCTCCTCTTCCTCCTTGAGTCCTTATTGCGCCGCCGGTTAGTCATCTCAACCTCCCAGTGATGCAATCGCAGCCTCAATGGTGCTTCCTACTTCCTCAATAGAGCGATTTCCGTCTATTCTTATGAGTACCCCTCTCTGCTCATACCAACCCGCGAGAGGTGCGGTCTGCTCGTGATAGGCGGACAGCCTGTTCCGCACCGTGTCCTCAGTGTCGTCCTTTCGTTGAACGACTCGTGCGGAGACCTCGGCAGGAGGGGGATTGAATCTGATGTGGTAAATCATCCCGGTCTTCGGATCCATTCTCCTGCCTACTATCCGCTCGACGATGGCCTCGTCAGGAACCTCGATAGAAATCACGGCGGAGACCCTTTCCACCTCGGCTAGTGCCTCAGCCTGGGCGATTGTCCTCGGATAGCCGTCCAACAGTAGACCGGATACGGCATCGGGCTCCTGCAACCTCTCCGAGATTAGTCCGATAATCACTTCATCGGGGACCAATAAACCGGATTCCATGTAGCCCTTGGCCTCGGACCCCATTTCTGAGCCCGAAGCTACAGCGGCGCGAAGCATGTCTCCGGTCGATACCTGAGGCTTGCTGGTGAGAGATGAAATCCTGCTGGCCTGAGTACCCTTGCCGGCACCCGGGGGGCCGAACAGCACTATCGAGCCACTCATGGTGCTTCGAGAGTGGCCCGAGTGATAAGCAAAGCGCAGACTAAGGCTTGTTCTGCTCCCACCACAGGTGACCGTATGCGGTCCACTGTTCCATTGTCCAGCCATCTGGCAGACCACCAAGAGGCAGAGGAGGAGCCCCCTCATCGCTGGAAGGTGGTTTGAGCATCGGAGACGACTGGGCTATGGCGGCTTGGATCTCATCGCTGCTGACCCCACCGGTCAGTACCTCACCTGAGGCCGAGGTCTCCATGGCGGCTGCCTTTCGTTCGGATTGAGTCCCAGCCATTAGTGCCGAACCCTCAGGAATCAGTTCCTCTTCGGGGCTTAGGGAGGTCGCTGAAGATCTGCGCATCCTCATCCCTGAGACTACGATGGATCCCAACAGGAGAAGGAAGGTCAGTGCTAGGGTCCAATCAGGAAGTCCGAGACTGTCCAGTACGCCCCCGAGTCCGCCTCTGTTAGAATCTCTAGCCTTGCTGATGCCCACTTCCAGAGTGCCCTCTGTAATGGTGGCGAAATCTCCACCACCTGAGCCGGTCGAGTTGGCAGTGAATTGGATGTGAGTCAGACCGTTTGAAGTCCCTTCGCTAGGGGTTGCGGTAACTGCCACTGTGAAGGATTCGCCTGCTCCCAGAATCGTTGGTTGAGCCTGACTAATTTGTACGTCCCAGCCTTCTAGGTCGTCAGACCAGATGATTACCTCGGCCGGAGAATTTCCCAGATTGGTTACAATGACTTCGAATGTCCGTCCGTTAGTCCCGATGTCCTCAAACGACGGTGAATCGCAAGACACACCAATCCATATTGAGGGCAGTACCTCAATTTCCATCTCCACCGTGTAAATGTATACGTCGTCACCAGAAGGAGGGGTGACTTCGATGATGACTGAAACCGTTTGACCTGCGGGCCCAACAGGGAGGCTACCGGGAAGATCGATGCCGACAGCTATAGTGGCCTCTTGGTTCATCTCCATTGAGAAATCCCTGCCCGATAGGAACCCTCCCGACCAGCCGTCGGGAAGGGTGCCCATTGTTAGACTGATACTAAGTTCAACATTTCCAGTGTTGTGGGCGTGTATGTTAGCCGTCCCTGGAATTCCCAAAGCGATGGCCATGGTGGCATTCCATGAGAGGTCCAAAGTGGCAATCTCCTGCACCACTAGACGTGTGGCATTGGTGATGGTGGGGCCATCGGCGAGGGTCGTGCGTATGGTGATGGTGTTGGATACTCCCCTATCTGCAGCAGGGGGGACAATGGTGACGATAGTGACGATGGAGGATGCCCCCGCGGGAATATCAAGTGCAATCTCTTCTGATTGTACGTCCGAGCCCTCAGAAATCTGGATTGGCCATGTGTTGAGAGACGAGAAAGCCTGTACTACGAACTGCATCGGGACGTTGCCGTCATTGGAGACTACAAGTTCGGTTGTGACTACGTCGTTATTCAAGACGGGTCTCGGTTCAGCTATCGCCAGAGGTCCGAGAGCGACTCCTTCTGAATCGAACAACTCGGGGGAGAAGTCGAGACTCTCCAACACGGTTACAGTTGCCCATTCAGTGGTCTCCAGTGTCGGGTCATTGACAGAAGTTGTGACGCACTCGATGTCTTGAACGAATCCCGCGGAAGGCTGTCCGTCTTCGGCATCGGAGACTCTGACTTTGATAGGAAGTGGGAGGAACTGGAGTCTGCTCAACGGTTCAAGGGTTATCTCAGACGACTGACTATTGCCGATGTGTATGGTCCAACGGTCGGTAGTTTCGCAACTAACTGTGTACTGAGTCGGACCGTTGCCAGTATTCTTGATAGAGAGTGAGAAGACAGCGAACTCTCCGGGCTCCGCTCCTAATCCTTCCGTCCCTGCGACTATGGTGTAAAGTCCCTCGACCCTTTCCACGAATGCTGTCAGCCTGATGCTGTGAGAAACTGTGGGCGCATTAGTGTCAAACAGAGTCAGGTCTGAGACGAAGGTCCCTGGCAGAGCGTAGACGACATCCGAAGGGCTGGACAAGTCAGTGTCCATGTCGGACATGTTCAGTGTGACTACGACTCTGTCGCCCTCCTCGCCAAACGGGGCCAATGTCCACGGTCCGGATTCGTTGATTAGTTTCCACCACTCGTCCTGCGGAGAGTAAAGGACGCCGTCATTACCCAGTAGTTGTACGGGCGAAACACTCAGACCTACTGAAATCTCCGAGGTTCCCTCATTGCGCATCTCGAGCTCGAAAAGGAGCCAACTAGCTGTCCTTGGGTCTAACGTCCTAGTCATGGCCTGGGAGAGTTCAGCGGGATTGCTAGGTGTGCTGCCGTCCTCCATGAGAGGAGTGAGTCTAACTCCGATTTGAGAGACAATAACATGCAATAGAATACGGTTGTTGTCAATTCCAGTGGACTCGTCATTGAGCTCGTCGACCTCTGAGTCCGAATCGAGTCTTAACTCGAGGACATGTAGACCAGTGGTCGAGAATGAATGGGGGAATGACAGTGAGTCGAGCATGCCCCCAAGCAGAGAGGAGCGCTGTGAGGTGTGAATCATCGACCCTGTAGTGAGGTCCTCAACCTCGATTGAGTAGATACCTGTATCAGCCGCAGCCTGATTCTTCCAAGCGGCCTCGACTAGGAAGGTGTCGCCCTGCAGGGGACTCTCCACGGAACTCGAGAGAGAGCCTTCGAATACGGAAAGGTCCGCCTGCTCCAACTCGGTGGCCACTCCACTGAGTACGATGGCGTAGTCCTGCAGCGTCCCTCCTGCATGGCCGACCTCGACTGTCCATGTGCCTGAGGTGCTGGAAGGCAATCGTACCCTCTCCACATTGTTCAGTCGATCCTCACTACCTCCTGAGACACTGAACCCGTTAGAGAACTGATTAGCAATGTATACTGTCCCCTCAGGCGAAATCGCCCTCAAGTCGAGGTCGTTTACCAACCGGGCTGCACTCTGGTCTGCTACTGCCGACCCTTCTCTATCATTCCATACCAGCGTGATGTCCATGCCTTGGCTCGCATCGATGTCGAAGGTGTAGAGGAAGGCGTGACCGGGTAGCAACTCGCGCGAGTTGTCGTACAGAACTGACTGATTCTGCCCGCCTGAAGACGGGTATAGGCTATTCTGGAGATCGACCTGCCCCCATCCCTCAGCCGGATTTGGGATGTCAGGAATGCCAAGGTCCTCCGCGCCGTTAATCAGGACGGCTCGAATCAGATCTGAGCGGGGTTCGCTTATGCCCTCTGACTCTCTGAGATACTGCCTGACCATCGCTGCAGCGCCAGCGACTATGGGGGTGGCCATCGACGAGCCGTTGAGTGTCATGTACAACGGGGTGCTTCCATCACCGTGAGTGGCACTCGAACACGAGTCGCCGTTGGCGAACTGCGCTTCTTCGGCCAAAGCCGAGCATATCATCACACCAGGAGCGACTAGGTCTGGTTTGATGCGCCCATCAAGGGTCGCCCCCCTAGATGAAAATCCGGGGACCGTGCCCTCAACAGTGCTGCCGTACGCCCCGGTGGTTGAGGCTCCGACCGTCAGGACATTCTTGGCAGTCCCGGGTGGTGTAACGCTGCTGGCTCCGCTCGAACCTAAATCACCGGCCGAGAAGAGAACTAGGAAGCGTGGGAAATCCACTAGAAATGAGTCAGCGGATCTGGAGTCGGAACTATATTCGCCAACGAGGTTTTCGTTCCCCCAACTATTGGTCTGTATACGTGCGTTGTTCTGCCACGAGTGAGTGAACATTTCGTACAACGAACCCCAACGGGCGAGGACTCCGGAACTGTCAGCTTCAAGCTGGTAGAAGTGGAAGGTAGCAGCAGGCACCATGCCCATGGCCGTCGAGTCGCCCGAACCGTCCCCAAGCAATGTGGCTGTCACATGAGTACCGTGCCCACTGTTCGTGTCGGCGTTCGAGTTGTCGGGTCCAAACTGGTCATAGATTCCTCTGATTCGATTCGTGAAATCGCCGTGGTCACCGTCTAGACCAGTGTCAGATATGGCAAGGACCTCGTCGCTCCCATCTAAGGTCCCACCTGAACTAATCAGCGCACCATCGATGCCACTGATTGAACTAGCGTTGGTATTGTGGATGGATAATTGCGAAGCTGAGTCAATGTGCAGAATCCTGCCATCCATAGCGAGAATTGGAATCCATTTTGCATCAACAGAGCGGGGCTGGCACAGATAGGCGTCGCAAACCCCCCTAGGCCCTATTTCTCCGGAGACCAACTGCAGATCCAGCGAGAGTTCTACTAATTCATAGAAATCAAGATCTGGAGCCGGCGTCACGTCCAAATCGACTATTATTCCATCCCTCCCTGAGAGGGGGATCAACTCGGAAGCTACTCGCCATGCCACTGGCAGCGCACCAGTCCATCTGACACTTGGAAGCCTGTTGATTGATTCGACTACATCGGCGTTACTCAGCGTGTCCACGCGAACCACTACGGCGTCATCAGGAATCACATCTAGGATATCGACCCCCATGGTGGAGAAGGCGTTCATCATGGCCGTCATGTCAGAACTGTCGGATTGAACCATGAGCATTCCCGTGCGCCTCAGGGCCTGCGGGTCGTACAAGTTCTCAGGGCCGAGAGGGATAGGGGTGTCCAGAGGGTCGAACGAGCCGAATGGAGAGTACAGGAGGCCTGATGACTCACGCAATGGATATGGGGTGATTGAAGCATCAATCTGTGACCACTGTGAGTTTGGAGATACAGAAGCACCCCCTCCTTCATCACTGCCCGTAAAGAGGTCCTCCGAGGCACTCGCAAGCACTCCAGTCCACGTAGATAAGAGCAGTGTTGTGAGGACCAGTATGACAGAGCGAGCCCTGAGCATACAACAGCCGACCCGCGGGGGCTTTTTGACCGTTCATACTAGGTGTACCACGAAGCTCTCCAACATGAAGGGGTTTCATAACCCGTAGTAATCCGAAATTGCACTGTCAGTTTTAGCCACAGAAGCACGCCAATCAGATTCAGTCCCCATCAGAGCGCGAATACAGTCGATGTTTTCGGGGATCACGTCGCTCTCCTGGTGTATCGCTTGGAAATAGTACAGCCTGTCGCCCACCAACTTCACTCCATCCTCCCAGACAAATATCTCGTGCAAGTCACCCCACTTGCGACCTAGGTCGCGCGCCATCTCCATGACTTCAGCAGTGGTTGTCAGCCGATCTCCCTCCCCATGCATCACAATGACCCTTGGAGTTTGCCTCCATATTTCTAGAATAGATTCAGTCGTCTGACCATGTCCCGAGGGGAGATCTGCGATGATGGCATGAACATGCATTAGAGTGGTTGGGACTGCTACAGCCAGTGAATTGATTTCGATCTCTGGCTTCACCGTCATGACGTCTGGGCCGTGGTGACTTGGGACCTTCAACACCGGTTTGATGGCATTGATGGGTCCCTTCTTCGAGTCACCTGGGTCAGCCGCCCTGCGAATCATGGTGCACTCGACTTTGAGGGAGCCGCCGATTTCGTACAACGGCACGAGAGTACGTGATAGTCCGGTGGTGTTGCAGGAGACAACTCTCGTGCCATCGGCATTCATGTTCGCGGCGTGGTTGGCGCTAGAACTGTAGGACAAACCAGTGAGTTCGTGCTTCTCACCGCCTTGGAACATGTGCTTGATGCCAGCCGCCTCGTACTTGGCGAGGTTTGCTACCCCCATCTTACTTGGGGCACAGTCGACCACCACGTCCGCTGAGGCAAGCAGATCGGAGATTCCTCCATAGCACTCGTATCCGCCGGATGAGAAGGAGGCTATGCGCTCTAGATCGTCGGTGGTGCAGTACAGAGGGTAGCCCTTCTTCGCTGCTAGTTCGCATCCGAAACTGGGTCCTGTCTTGGTCACCCCCGCGACTTCCATGTCATCCTGAGCATCGACTGCATCGGCAACTCTCTTGCCGATTGTCCCGTAGCCGTTGATGGCGACCTTGATCACGCCTTGACCTCACACAACCCCTTGAGGGCGTTTTGACGCCCTTGTCAGCCCTCTATCAACATACCCTTCCCCTCGCACCTCGAATTTACCCTCAATAGCAGCGACTTACGGTCGTGCTGCCCGTCAGAATGAAGACCACTAGCGTCATGTCCGCACAGGGAGAGCCATGCGCGAGGTCACTGCGAAGAGCATGAAACTTGGTCGAGATCTAGATGGAATGCTGTCCGAAGCCCTAGAGAGAGACCTGCTGGTCAGGATTGGATGGGGTCGCGGAGGCGATGAGAAGCCCAAGAAGGGGGAGATCGGAGCCATTTCCTATCTACCTCCAAAATCAAGGGTGCTGCTGCTTGGCGACCTCGGTGAATGTGCTGGGGTCATGAACAACGGAGGCACCTTCACGCTGCAAGGATCCAGTACATCGATGCTCGGGGCTTTTCAGCGAAACGGCCGTATAGTCGTCGAAAAGGACGTCGGAGACCGTCTCGGACGTCGGATGACTGGAGGTTTCATCACAGTGCAGGGCTCTGCTGGAGACGAAGTAGGTGCCTGTATGTCCGGCGGCACGGTAATCGTCCGAGGTCATGCTGGGAAGAGGGCTGGGGCCGGTATGAGCGCCGGAACCGTTGTTGTCCTTGGCTCGGTTGGCTCCGAGCCCGGAGTCGGCATGACCGGGGGACGCGTGGTTATCGCCGGTAGTTGTCCCCCTCCCGGAGAAGGTGCGGCCATGAGAGGGATAGAAACCGCAGAGATGACTCAGTTAGCTGAGCATCTAGAGCCGTTGGGGCTAACTCTAGAGGAGGACGCGTTAGTACTGGTGCCGTCTGACTCCTCTTTGGGAGCCACGAAGATGCCAGATTCATCGATAGCAGAGGGCTTTGAGAGTATTGTACTGGTGCCCTCGACCTCGGACAGACTTCCTGAGCACTCTCCTCTCGATCCTTACACTCTCCTGATGCCGCTCGGCTCCAAAGAGGGCGGACTACTGTTCCCAATCCCCTGGTTAATCGAATCTGACTCCGCCAACACCTGGCAGGGAGCGGCTTCGACTCAGCCGGCCCTGGTTAGGACTTCGCCCAGAGAATGTGATCTGATTCTCGTAGGCGAGAGTAATCTCGTCGACTGTGCGGACTGGCTTGGAAATTGTGCAGGAATAGTACTTGATCTGGCTGACATGCCACCGCTCAACGACGCCGAGATTGAGTCCATTCTGGTATCTATCACCTGCAAGATGGGCGATGAATCGATGATTCTCCTGCGTGACCGTGTCGATAGGGTCGATCACCTGTTCAGGCTGGTTGTAGACCTTGATTTAGACGGCGCTATCATCGATGCAGCAGCCCCTGGTGGCAGTCGCGCGGCGTCTGCACTCCCACGAATAGGTCTCGCCGCCCGGGCGATGAACCTAATCGAGCAAGGGCGCCATCTGCTCATCGAAATGGATGAGTCGCCGAGTGCTGAGGACATGTTGATTGCAGTTGCGGCGGGATGTCCTATCTTAGTGGCTCCACCTCCTGAAGATGGCCTTGAGGAGACCTTGGTCTGGCTCGACTCGGCCGTTCGGGGTTGGATGCACGAGTTGGGTCTTGACGGACTGGAGAAACTCAGTAGAAGAAACCTCAGAGCCCTAGATTATGACACAGCCTCCATCAGCGGCCTGAGGTTGATTGGTTACGACCGCCCATTGCCCATGTGGCTTGGTAATTGAGGTGAGAAATGCCTACTCTAAACCTTCAGCACTCCGTCTTGCAGTACATTCAGGGTATCAACGGCGCCGAGCACTCGGGTGGAAGCTGGTCAGACTGGCTGCCTGCTATGGGATGCCCAGTAGAGGGCAATGACGACGAAATCATCGAGGTTGAAATCTTTCCTGATCGCCCTGACCTGCTAAGCCACGAATCTCTGGTTCGGGCTGCTAGGAGTTTCGTGGGTGGGACTTTCGAAGATCCATCTATTGAGGTTTCTGAGAGCGGAGTGGAAATGGTGGTTGACCCATCCTTAGAACAGGTCAGGCCGGTTATCATGGCAGCGATAGTCAGAGGTGTTAACACCGGAGGCACCGACTCCGAAAAGAGGGATTTTATTCAATCCCTGATGGACCATCAGGAGAAACTTCATCTGACACTAGGACGCAAGCGAAGATTCGCCTCCATAGGTGTGCACGACCTATCCACGCTCTCTGAGCCGTTCAAGGTCGTCACGGTCCCCGAATCGCATTCCTTCGTACCTTTGATGATGAGCGAGGAGATGACAATTAAGCAGATATTGGAAGAACATCCCAAGGGCGTCGAATACGCACACCTGATGGATGGCTTGGATTCATTTCCGGTGATTCTCGATTTCAACGACGACATCCTGTCGTTCCCCCCAATAATCAACGGTGACCACACTACAGTCACTGAGTCTACGACGGATTTCTTCATCGACGTGACTGGATGGGACGAGCGGGCTTGTGAAGCATGCCTGATGCTGGTGTGCCTGTCCCTGCACGAGAGAGGAGGGGCGATTGAAAGCGTCAGTGTCACCGGATACGATAGCGATGTTGCCAACACTCCACGCGGAGATGCCGTGAGGCATCGGGTTCCGGATCGGTTGATTGAGAAAGTGCTGGGTCTGGATTTAGGTTCAGACGAGATTGCGGCCGCCCTGATTAAGATGGGTGGACGACTGATTGAATCGAGAACGGTTACCGACGGCGTGAACAGGGTGGAGCGATGGGCGGACTGTGCAGTAGGCGAGCGAGAGCACGTGGTAGAGATGCCACGATGGCGCAGCGACATAATGCACCCGATAGATATCGTCGAGGATATAGCCATCGGGTACGGCTACGACAATATGCCCGAGAAGCTCTCCGAAGTCCACCTAGACGCGGTTCCGCTGAGTTCATCACACCTTGAACGAAGAATTAGGGCAAGCCTGAGATCACTGGGAATCCAAGAGACGCAAGGACTCACCCTGTCGAATGAAAGGGATCAGTTCAAGCGGGTCAGATGGCCTGCCCGAGGAGGGCTATCAGTGATCTCCAACCCCATCACCAGAGACCATACTATGCTGCGCCAGTACCTCCTGCCCTCTCTGCTGAAGCTGCTTGCAGCCAATCGGCATCACGAGTTGCCGCAGAAGGTGTATGAATTGGGAGAGGTTGTGAGTGACTCTGCAAACTCGACGAGGGTGGCTTGGGCATGTGCCGAGGTCGGAGGCGGATTCACTGCAGCAAAAGGTATCGCACAGGCCCTGCTGAGGGACCTCGGTGCAGATATGGACGAAGTCGTGTTTGAAGCGACAGAGGAAAAAGAGGGACCTTGGATAACAGGCCGCGGGGCGAGAGTACTCATCTCAGGAGAGGAGCTCGGGCAGTTTGGAGAGATTGACCCCGCAGTCGGCTACGAATTCGGGCTGAAATCGCCCATCCATGCGGGCGAGTTCGACATCGAAGCCTCGGGCCGGCTGATCCCGAAGCCGGTCCTATAGGGGGGCCTCATTGTTTCTTGGAATCGTCCCCGAGAAGCGCCATGGCATCCTTGAAAGTTGCGTCTTCAAGGTGACTTCGGTCGGCCATCACCTCTCCAAAGGAGTCGTCTGACTTCCTCTCGTACTCAACGATCTTACCCTTTTTGGGCTGCTTAACACGGCGCGGCTTGGCCGGTTTCTTCCCGAACGGCCATATTCTTGCCATGTTTATGCAACGACGTCTCGGGCCATCAATACTTCGCTGGACTCGATAACATAGGGGAGCAGGGATAAAAGAGTGAGAACGATGACAGTCGGCCGTGAACGAGCGTCGGTTTACCTTGATTCTCGTTTTCTTACTGATTACATCCAGCCATCCACCGAGCACCTTGGATTCTCCTAGTGAGGATGCCCAATCATATCCTAAAACGAGTGCTCTTGACGTGCTGATGCTCGGCAATTCGTATACCAACCACAACGATCTCGCTTCGAAACTCGATAACATCCTGTCCGAGGGAGGAGATGCTGAAGTCTCAGCACTGACCGGCGGGGGGTTGAAACTCTACGAACACGAAGATCGGGCTAGGGAAAGTGGGAGTCAATGGAACATCGCACTCAATGAACCGAATGATTTTGTGATTCTCCAAGACCAGAGTCAGGTCCCATCTTTTCCAACCAACTCTCAAAACTGGCAGGACAGCAGGGACGCTGCGATTTATCTCAATCAACGTGCCTTGGACTCAGGGGGCAGCACTATTCTGTTCATGACATGGGGATACAAGGATGGAGATCTGAATAATCAGTGGAGGAGCCCGGATTACCCATCGATGCAACTGCATTTGCAGCAGGGGTACGAGATGTATCTTGAGAATATCACAACGCAAACAGAACCAGCCTTCATCGCACCAGTGGGCTTAGCCTACAAGCACCTGTACGACACAGTCGCTGATACTGGAGTTGACCCGAGCGCTGGCGCGACTGCATTCTCGACTCTGTATTCCAGCGATGGTTCGCATCCCTCAATAGACGGGACATATCTCTCCGCGTGCGTCTTCACTGCTGTAATCACTGGTGAATCGCCTGTTGGGCGCATCTATCCTGGACAAATCTCCCCTGCGAGGGCGCTGGAGTTGCAAGAGGCCGCTGCTGCGACTGTATTCAATATCACAGACTACCTCTATCCATTCGAAATTGGGCCACACGGCACCGAGTTCGGCCCGGATTCAGGATCGATATTTGACATCGACCCTGGGGCTACAATTGGACTCAATTTCAACTTCACCAACCACGCAGAGGTTGACGATGATGCACTTGTGAGTATCAACGGCCCTGGGGGCTGGTCAATCGAGTGGTTAAACTCCGAACCTCCAGAGGTCGGACATACCTACAACGCCCCTCCTGGAAATCCTCAGTGGGTGCAGTTCTCAATCACCGCTCCGCAGGTTTCTGGCGGTTACCCACTGGCCGGCTCACTGCACCCATTCAGCATGCAACTCACCAGCGAATTGGACGGTTCGAATGACTGGTACAACTTCTCATTAGAATACGGCTTCTACCACTCTGCCACTATAGACGAGGGCGGCGGCAACGCATCCCTATCGCCTGGTGATGTTATTGATTTGTTCGTGACTGCAAGGAACCTAGGCAACTCGGTGCGCGACCTCGTAGTGGAAATCGCAGAAGTTGATTCGGACGGCTCGTTAATCGGGGAATCGGGGATGTCGCTCTCCAGCGCTGGCTGGGCTGCTATCGTCCTCAGCAGAGTTCAACTGGATTCCATGGCTCCCAATGAATCCGGGCAGATACGCCTTCAGGTCCAGGCTCCCGATAGATACCCAGGTGCTCTGTTCTTCGATGTTAGAGTCTGGAGCAGTGCATCTCCGGATCAGATTTCTACGGTTAATCAGAGAGTTAGCATAGTCCCTCGGACTGGAGGGGTATTGGCACTACAGGAGAACGGTTGCACCGGAGACACTGGTCCAGGAGAGACTTGTCACGGATTCCTCCGAATAGAGAATACGGGGGACGTTTCCTCTACCTTCGAATTGATAGTAGTAAATACTCCAGAATGGCTAACTGTGGAATTCGATCAGAGTAGCGTCACCCTAGGTCCAGGGCAGTCACTAAGCGGCATTCGGATTTCCTGCACGGTTTTGCAAGGAACAGTAGCGGATCTAACTGCGGGGTTATCGGTCCAGTTGTGGCTGGGAGATTGGTCCCCCCATGAACTACAATTGGTAATAACTGTCGGAGAGTACTATGATTGGCTGCTTGAGAGGGCTTCATCAAACCTGTCAGAGAACAATAACCTGACTTCGCAGTGGACTCTTACCAACGCCGGTAACGAGCCGGACGGTCTAGTGGTCAATCTCGATGTCAACATGGTCACCGAATTCGGCCTAGTACCTCCTCTGGGAGCTTTCACCGGGACTGAGAGCAGTAATCCCCGTTCATTTGAAATCATGAATATCGAACCGGGCGATTCAGTGGAATTCAGCGCATGGATGGCAGTGCCGATAGAGGCTCCAGTAGAGACCACAGCGACCCTGACCGTCGAGGTTCGCTCGATTCGAGATCCGACTATCATATTCTCTGCAGAGGACTCGGTTATCGTGCCAGCCGCATTTGTGCCCGACGAGAACGAGGGCGGAAAGGAGTTCCTGCAGAACGTCATCAACTGGCTGGAAGTCTGGCACGAACTATTCCTGATTGCCATCGTAGCCATTGCAGGGTGCATGGGGGTATCTGTGGCTGTCAGGACTAGGAAACAGCGTGAACTGGCACTCAGAGGTCCCGCACCCCCTACTGAGGAGAAAGCGGAAGAGTGGATGGCTAGATTCGAGGAGGAAGGTGGACAGGCGCCCGAACTCGTGGAAAGCCCTCAGATAGGGGCACGAGATTTCGCCGCTGAGTTCATTGAAAAGTCTGGTGGGTTGTCGGAGAAACCACAAGAAGGGCCCAGCAAGGAAGCTGTGGAAACGGCCAGCGAAGTGTTGGACATGTATCAGACCGAGCATGACATCGAGTCAGTCACTGAGATGGCAGACAGGATGACACAGGGAGAGGTGCCGCACCCTGACAATGTGATGCTTGACCCATCCGAACAGGAGACTCGTAGGGCCGTGCCTAAGAAACGCAGAGATGATGATAGCCCGACGGATTACGGCTTGGAGCTGTGAGTGAACTGAAGATTGGTGTTGACGAAGCCGGCAGGGGTCCTGTGATAGGCCCCTTGGTGGTATGTGCACTCTGCATACCGGAGGCAGACGAGGGTGTGTTGCGAGAATTTGGTGCAAGAGACTCTAAGGAATTGTCCCCTGCAGAGCGGCGCAGAATCTCTGAGAAGATTCTATCAGAGGCTGAGGCCAGTGGATGGGGGGTTGGAATAGTGATTTGTGAGGCCGAGAGGATAGACTCAAACAGCCAGTATTCTGACCTCAATCGGCTCGAGATTGAGTTGTTCGCAGAAGCCATTGAGGCTGCAGCGAAAAGCGACTCTTGTGGAACAGTGATGGCTGACGCCTGCGATGTGAATGAGGAACGTTTCACGAACAGATTGGTATCTCGCTTGGGCAGGGATTGGTCCAAGTGGGAGGTTTTTTCACAGCACGGGATGGACTCGCAGAATGTGGTGGCCGGAGCAGCGAGCATCCTAGCAAAGGTGAGGCGGGACGATGCGATATCGGTTATCGAAGCGCAGTTAGGAATCGCAATCGGCTCGGGCTACCCCTCTGACCCCCTAACTAGGAAAGCCGTGAATGAACTGGTCTCAGGAGAACTGCCGCACGAGTGTCTCAGGTGGACCTGGTCGACCGTATCTGACGCCTGGAGGGAAGTTCACGGCGGGCCTGTCCCCATTAGGGCCGCGGGAGGTTCTGCAGCCCTCCAACCATCGCTCGACGAGTGGTGAGCACGCGAAGCGTGAAATGCTGCTTTTGGGCGGTATCGACCGGTATCATGGCTGATTCAGACGATTGGGACTCCGATATCGTCGCTGCTGTTCGTAAGTATGCGCTACAGAACGCTGTCGAGTACACCGGACAGGGGCAAGCAGGAAGTGTGCTCGGAAGGTTGCTATCTGAGCGTGAAGATCTTCGCAGCATGGCGAAGCAACTCCAGGGGCTAGTCGAGACCGAGGTGGCCGCTGCCAACTCTCTAGCAGAGAGTAATGGAATAGAACACGTCAGAGAAGAGTTAGCGAGGACGGCGCCCGAGGCCTTAGAACGCGAGAAGCATCGTAAGGCGGAGGGGCTGAAAGAACTGTCAGGTGACACCTCTCGAGTGGTCCTGAGATTCGCTCCGAACCCTAACGGCCCTCTAACATTGGGCCATTCGAGAGGAGTTGTGATTAACTCGGAATACGCGAAAATGTACGACGGGAAAGTGGTATTGCGCTTCGATGACACAGACACCAGAGTGAAGCCTCCTCTGCCAGATGCATACGGATGGATAGAGGATGAGTACGAGTGGTTGGCAGGAAGGCCCGCCGACGTGATTGTCAAGGCCAGTGAGAGGATGTCGATCTATCTGGAGCACGCAGAGCGGATGATTGGTGAAGGATTCGGTTATGTCTGCCGGTGTAGCGCTGACGATTTCCGGGGCTTCAGAGAGGTCAAACAAAATTGCCCGTGCAGAGGTAGGAGTGCGACTGAGAACCTATCTGACTGGAAGTCGATGAACGACGGTAAAATGCAGGATGGCGAGGGAGTAGTCAGAGTCAAGACCAACATGACACTACCCAATCCGGCTCTCCGAGATTGGCCGGCACTAAGGATTCAGCACACACCTCACCCCTTAGCAGGGGATCGGTACAAGGTATGGCCACTACTCGACTTCCAGAGCGCCATAGAGGATCATGAGCAGGGCGTCACTCACATCATCCGTGGAAAAGATCTGATGGATAGTACTCGCAAGCAGACGCTGTTGTACGAGCACTTCGGATGGAAATACCCTGAACCTCTCTACTGGGGCAGAGTAAAAGTCCACGAATTCGGTAGTTTCTCTACATCGGGAATGCGTACGTCGATAGAATCAGGGAGTCACGAAGGATGGGGCGATCTTCGGCTCCCTACTCTCAAAGCGCTTCGCCGTCGGGGTTTCAGCGCGCAGGCGCTGCGAGACTTCTGGATAGACCTCGGGCTGTCGCAGAAGGACATCTCGATATCTATGCAGACCATAGAGGCGTTCAACTCCAGCCTAATCGACTCGTCGGTCGAGCGGCGCGCATTTGTGACTTCCCCGGTCACTCTCGAATTACGAGGGGTTGAGGAGCAGAGTATGAATGCACCTAGACATCCTAACGGGGCGATTCCGGGGTCTCGGGAATGGGAGTTAACAGACTCGATATTGATACAGGCCTCCGATACGGGTCAAAGAAGAGTTCGACTAAAGGAGTTCGCTGACATCGAAATCTCGGGAGATGTTGCGACAATTGAATCGTTCGACAGGTCGGATGAGAGGCCTATCATCCACTGGATACCTACCGGAATCGCTCGTGAAGCCGAGTTGGTGACTCCTACAGGAGACGGACTGGTCACGCAGACCGGAGTGCTAGAGGACTTTGAGTTGGCCGTCGGCGAAACATATCAGCTCGAGAGAGTGGGTTTCGCAAGATTGGAAGAACTGTCGGAAGACGGTTTAGCGAAGATGGTCTGGCTGCACCGGTAATCGGTTTCGGCGCCGAAGGCGCCGCCCGCGCAACCGCGTGCACGGGGTTTCGAGAGGCGGCGCATTCAAGGGATGCTAGCCGGCCACGGGGTCTGATGCCCTCTAAGCAACGCCCCAGCGCTCTGGCTCTGGTCGCACTGCTTCTCGTCATGAGCATATCTCCCTGTGCAGCCTCTGGCCAGACGATTCCTACTGAAGATGTGACCTGCTGCAACTCGACAGATTTCAATCTCTACCTGATGGGAGAAGCTGGCGATGGCACGCTAACCCCATTCGATGAGAACCTTGAGAGCGCCGAGTCGGATTCTCAATCTACTCTCGCCACTCCATCATTCAGCGAGACTAACATCGGGACATGGGGGGTGGTGTGGGGGACTGAGGGAGACTACCAGAACTCGACATGGGATTTCAGCATCCCTTACGAGGTAGAGAGCGCGGTGGGAGTCACCATCAACTCAACTTTGGAGATTAGAATCGGAGGTTCGTTCTACGATGGAGATGGGGGCGTTGATCCTTATCTCACCGGTTCGGGGATGCTACAGATTAGTGTCGAAATCGACTCCGGACATGTCAACGACGGCGACCTACTGGAACTGAGCCTTACTGTGCGCAGTCTCCTATTCGCCCAACCAGGGGATGATGCTGGAATACGATTCCTTTGGGGGTCTGAAGCCAATGACGCCCATATCTCAGTGCGCTTCCCCTTAGTCGACATTGAGATGAAGGACGCAAGCGTACTTGGTAGACTGGTCTACTTCCCGATAGTCCTCAAATCGGGCTTCGACGACAGGATGTGGACTGGCTCCACCGGAGGCATCTCAGTGCAGAGCGCCGAAGTCAGTCAGATGCCGATTGCCACCGGAGTCGAAGGGGGTGTCGAAGTCACCTTCGTCTGGGAGGTTCCGGAAAACTCAGAGGGCGGCAATATCAGAGTGGATTTTCAATTGAAGCCGCAGAGCGGCCTTCAGATCGACACCACTCGCACTCATGACATCGTCATCGGCGAGGATACCGGCGGTACAGGGTGGTATCCAGCTAACGAGCCGTTGAGGACGGGTGGCTCTTCCTTAGATTTGGAAATCGAGGCGAAGTGGGACGGATACGTAGTGGACCGAGAGGTGATGATTAAGTTCGACGGTTCAATGTCCCAGTGGATGCGCTGGGGCCTAGACAACATAGGCAACCAGAGTCTGAGTTCCAACAGTTGGTGGCGCAATTTGAACTCATACGCGGACTCAGTTCCATCCGCCGACAAGCATAACGGTAGAGTGGACGATTCCGAGTTGCTCGCCCTGCAGGGACACCTCACGGGATCGGCAACCAATCTACGTTCGTTCATGGCAAACGGGATATCACTTGAGATAGAGGCCATTCTCGGCGTCAACCCGATTGAGCTTGGACCAACTGAAATCACAATCGACATGGGAGGGACTAGGGCCTTCAGCGCCGATGCGGTAACCATCTTCATTGACACATCATACAGTTATGATTCGATGGAGGCGGAGAGGCAGGTCCTAGTGGAGACCTTCGTACGTTCGTCTACCGACGACTACTGGACTGGAATTGAATTGACTGCCGAGTTGAGGTCTACCTTGCTGGAAGACCTAGGGGCCGTAGCCGCTGATGACATAGAGTACAAACACAGGCGCTGGATTGTCCTGGAGATGTTAGTTGTAGATGTGCCAGAACTCGACCCCGAACTCGACTTCAGAGTGGAATTCCAACCCTCTGGCTTTGCCTTGTACAGTGTGCTCTACGGTGCGATGATGTCAGTTCTGTTCCTTTCAGTAGGAATCGGGTTCGCAATGTCGCTGACCAAGCGCAGATCCAGCGTCCCGGCAGTGGTGACAGTGGTCGCTCTCGGTTGCCTTGCACTGGTGATATATGTCCTAGGAATGCCGATGCCAATCGTCTTCGGGGTCTCTATCTCTTCGATTCTGTTGGTGTTCCCGGTAGCCCTAGTATCTCCTAAAACAGAGACCATTCAGAGAATCGGTAGACGCAGTTCAGGGCCGCACATCGACTGCCCAGTGTGCTCGACTAGAGTCCTCGTTGAATCCGATGTCCGCCCGCTCAGGGTAGAATGCCCCAGTTGCAAGAGCATGCTCAGAGTCGAGGAATGACTCCTCGCCTCAGCAGCGAGTCGGCGACCCTACTTGCAGCGACTGCCGCAGGGTTCTCCTTCCACAGACCGGCCGCCGAAGCGATTTGTCCAGCAAGGTCTGTCGACCATCCTGGGCCCAAGACGCAATGCCACCCTATCTCCTCTAGCCTAGCTGTCGAGGGAGTTGAGCGAGACAGAGCAGGTCGCATGAGATGTGAGAGAGAGCGCGCCCTCCCCTCCATATCAAGACTAGGCCAACGGGAGGTCACGGCGTCGAGCGCCGCTGGGTCAATCCAAGTACTTGCTGAGATGTTGGGTTCGGGAACCTCAGGCAGAGGGACCACCTTGATGGAGCCATCCTTTACCAACGCGTCGCGCAGGGCCGTGAACACGGGGTCGTAGGTAGTGTCCAGTGCTGAGTGGAGCCAATTTCCTGAAATCACCCACGGTCTGAGTCGGCGTATGCGGGCTCCTTCGGGGCAAATTGCCTGCGCTAGGGCATGGGCCTGCGCCACAGCAGTTAGGGGGCCCTTGCGAGAATCTCCCTGATGTCCTGTGAGGCCATCGACCACGGTCCCTGCTAGGGACAGTTGGAGGGGACTCGAGGACAGTCGGGGGCCACTCTCATCAGCTGGCCCGAGGATGTGCACCCACGAGCCCTCTGCGGGCGCTTCTAGCCTGAATCGGCGGCGGTAAGGCAGACCAGCGTCGACCAAGGCCGCCTCAAGAGGAGCAATGGCCAGAGCCCCTTGCAAAGAGGGGGCTGCGAGAAGCAATATGGTCGTGTTCGAACTGCGCAGTTGGTCGGCTGCCCGAGACAAAATCTTGGACACAGGAGCCATCGGCCCGGTCTCTAGCAGCGTGCGCATGCTCGTGCTGCGGAGTCGGAGTTCAAATCTCCTGCGCAAGAATCACTCGACCATCAGTCGCAGTTGGTCCTGCTTGTAGACCCAGTCCTTATCGAGCCTACCGGTGCTCCTGTAGTACCTAGCGAGACGGCGAATCTTGGACTCACAGAGCTCTAGTTGTCGGCGGTTGTGCAGATCCTTCGAGTTGCCAGAGAGATGGTCAATCAGGTTCAGAGCCTTGCGCATGAGGTTCATCATGTCCTCTGGGTACTTGCTCATTATACCGTTCCTGGAGAGAGTCTGGGAAATTCTCTCTCCGGTGACAAGTCGTGCGTCAGGCACAGCATGTTGGTCACGCAGGATAGTACCAATCATCGCTGTGGGGTGACCTTCTCGGGCCAGATTCAAAATCAAATCTTCGACATCCTTCTTGTCGGTATCTGACCATGCGGGTGCATCGCTGACACCGGGTTTACTGGAGCCGCTGCTACCCTTACCTCCGCTGTGCATGCGTGACATGTGTGTTGCCTCAGGCGTCCGGGCGATGCTCCCCCTCTTTAATCGCTGCGCAGACACCCGGAAGGAGGATTACAGCCTGTGCTTTGAACGAGCTAGTCTGCCTGGACCATCCGGCCACTCCCAACCTGCAGCTTCGGCGCGTGCGGAGCCGATGAGTTGATTCTCCTGCATCACAAGGATTTCGTCGCCCGTCCTTATCCCTGGCTCTGCGGATTCAACGTTGGTCGAGAACAGATCGCCCCTCCACTCTAATCCTGGTTTCAGGTTGACCCTTGGTAGAGCATCGCAAGCATCGAGTAATGGCAAGGAGGCCTTGGAGAAAGCGAACCTACCGCTTCTAGGATTCCACTGGGCGGTCTGCTCGCCGTCCTTCATGAAGGTGAAAATTGGGGGGCGACCCTGCACCTTCGTCCCTTTCAACCAGGCATCGGTACCATGCTGGAATCGCGAGAGCGCGCGCATCTGGGCCATCCTGTGGACGGGTCTCCTCGGGCTCTCAAGACTGATTTCTGAACTCGCTCGCTCGACTTCCTCCTGCAATCTCGATAGTGCTTCTGTCGAACCCGCTGAATCGCCTTGACGAGTGTCCACTAACTCCACTCCGTCGATCTCGATGTCGACACCTGAGTGGTTAATCACTCTAGAGTATCCGACTCTAGAGACGAAACTGGCTGTCATATCACGAATCACTGCAAGTTCGTCGGCATCCCATTCACCCGTCACGGGGATGTCGTAATTTGCCGCAGGCCAAATCTCCTCCAACTCCCTCGGAACGAGTCCCAAGGGAGCAGTGACTATCACCTGATGCACCGCATCAGAGCCTATTACTCTCCGGAATCTCCTGTGACTCTGAGAAGTACGGTATGGCTTCACCGCCGAACATGGCAACAGTAGCAGCACCTGCCTCTGGTGCTCTGGCGGCAGATGCTGCTCAGCGACTCTGTTGCGCCAGTCATGAATTAGTGCATCATTTCGGCTCGAATAAGTATGGCACCTCAACCTGCGCTCATGCCCGACTACCCTAGATAGACCTGAGCGATCTCCCCCATACTCTCTCATTAAGGAGTCATGCCGGCGGAGGCGCTCCACCGAACGTGGGCTGGATGCGACTTGGCGCTCGACCAGTTCGCGTAAAGAGCCATTTCGAATTGCGGTTCTAGTGGCTGCGATAGCGCGTGACCATGCGGAGTATTGAGTCTTCATGTCGGCACTTTCATCGAGCGTATCCTCAGGCAACCTTGGCCCATCTTCAGACAAAATCACCCCCAGAGAAGAGGCTCTTCTCGAACGTGTAGTATCAAACAGGTCGACCCCCATCCATGAGAGTAGGGCGCAGTTGTCAGGGCCTGCTACCCCAGGAGTCCAAATGAGAGATGTTGGAAAGCGCACCCTAAGCGCATCGAGTGCCTCAACAAGCATCCCGGGTCGCTCAGCTAGCTGCACTGCGTCGACTAAGGCTATGACTGAAGGCTCCAAACCAAGGTCATTGAGACTCTGATCGTGGTGCAAGGACTGCCAAGAAACGGGGAGAAGCTGGGAGCCATGGCCGACCTCTCCCGAATCCGCCTCAGCGAGACTCGGAGGTAGAGACAGGCCCTCCGATGCCTGCCACGTGTCTGTAGAGTCAAACGGGTAGCACATCTTCCCTCTAGTAGACATCGAAATAGACGCCGGCACGGCGCCTTGGCTCCTCAAGCACGAGAACGGTGCCAGAGACGGTTCGATTTCTGGGTCCTGTGGACCAAGAACTAGGCCCGGAGTCCATCCAACAGGTTGGTTCCTGTCGCCTAGTGGCATCAGCCTCGCGAAGCGCTGTCTTGCGACCACACCGCGAGCCAGTGGACGTTCTGCCATACCCCTTCGCACGACGCGGTTCGCTTGAAGGATTCTAAGGTGCAGCGGGTTCGGCCCCACGTGCGAGGTGCGAGAGCGGGGCTGTTGGCTATGTTGTTGACGCTGGCTGTGTTCAGCACCACAGTAAGCGCCGATGAGGACTCTAGGATAGTTCTCGACGACGAGATATTCAGTACCAGTGGGCCGGTATGGATCAGTGTTTCGTGCTTGAAGGTCGGGTGCCCAGGGATGGAGCTCGTCACCTGGTCTGACGGTGTCGAAGAGAGTCACGAGGACCCTCATCTCGTGGAATGGTCGGGGTGGGTCGAAGGTAACGTTTCTTGGCAGCTCCTTGTCGATTCAGGAACGGAGATCAATGATTTGAGTACAGAAGTGATACTCAGTAGGATGGATGGATGGACGGAGCACGACGATCTACCGAACATAGTCCCCTCTCCAGGGAGTCATGGGGAATACCCTCTGATCAACACAACTTCACCCTGCCAGTTGCACTACTGTGATGCAATCGATCTTCTTTCCGAGGGCGTGCTCTACGTCGGGGCGCTGGAAAACCACAGTGACAAAGACGCCGTCATGGTGGTAGGCGATCCTGGGGATGTGGTGTTGCTGAACAGTCTGAGGGGGCCAAGTGAGATTAGTATCGAGATTTGGCAAAGGGGCGAGGAATCGAAATCGCTTGTAGATACCATCGAGAGAACAGATATGGGGCATTACTTCGAATACCCAACTCAGGGCGAATTATGGATTCGCCTAGTTCACTCGGCGGAGGAAGGTTACTCACCCTATGAATTTGAGATTATTCGTTACGACGATGACTTTGAGGCACCTGATGGAGGTGAATTGACTAATCCCTGGAGTCACGGAGAGCCTCTGCCGTTCTACGGCGATTCCTCCCTTCTCTACTACGGGCATCTCGCCGCTTCTGATTCGCAGGGAGACTCCCTACTCATAGCCTCTGGAGCGAAGATGAATCTGGAACCGTTCTGCTCGTTCACAGACAACGTCAGTGTTGAGATATTGCTTCACCAGATGGACGGTTCGCACCTAACCATAGAGAGTGGTTGCGATGATGTTTTCGAAACTACTGGACAGACTGTGTCGGTCGAGTTCGGATTGACTACAGAGGGCAAAACCGCGGCATGGGCCATCATGCTGAAATCACTCGAACCGGGTGATGGCGCACTAATCGGAGATGCACCGGATGAGTTATGGGGGCTAGGAGGGCCGGATTTCAGATGGCAGGTCCTGAGCCTTGGAGCAACCACAATCGGAGGCAGTCTCGATGTTTTCGACAATACCGATGTGTTTGCCTTCTCTATAACCGAGGAGAACGGGTCTTACGTCCGTGTCCAAAAAATAGGCGATGCTCCTACCACATTCACACTTATGGCACTGAATCAGGAAACGGGGGAAGTCGTGAACTCCACCGACGGTTCGATGATGATAGTTCCACCAGGGGTGCATGCTCTGATGATTGAGAGGGGACAGGGCATGGGCCAGACAGAAGGCACGGGAGAATACCAGTTCTCACTGCCCTACAACGGACCCTACGAACCAATCGAGGACGAGTTCGTCGACCTGTCAGACAGGGCCAGAGGGTTCTACATGTTCGCCGGCTTCATGCTGCTGACTCCTCTGATGGTGGTGCTGTGGTGGAACAGAGCAGCCATCTTCAGCGGGGCTCCTCTGGCTAGTGATATCGAGGAACACGAGCGACGCAGACTGCGTCGCCTACGTGAGAGACTCTCCGCTGCCCTGTCTGCAGAGAATATCGACGAGGGAGAGATTGAGTACTCCTTGAAGCAACTCGGAGACAGTCCATGGAGGGCCGTGGCCCAAGATTGGGGTGAGCCGTTGTTGAGGCACATGACCGAGCAGGTGGAGATATGTGTGTGGAAGATCAGAGAGGGAGATGCCGTCCTGCTGATAGGAATACGGGTAGCTGAGGTTCCATGGGAGCTGGCTGCGATGAGGATTCATGCCCCTGAAGGGGCCAAGGTCGAAATCTCTTCGGTTTCTCCCAGTCGGCTCTTCCAAGAAGACGAGATCTTTCTCGACACCCTGTCGGCCGGAAGTAGAGTGTTCCTCAGTCTCGCACTGGAGGGCAGCCCAACCAGCTTAGGATTCCAACTATCGGGACTAGTCGCGGGCGAGCCACTCGCTGCTACTCCCAACAGGGCACTGGACTGGGGCGAGTCTGAGTAATCAGGGCCTTCGCCTATTGTTGGCCTCGGAGATTATCGAGTCCTGTATAGAACCTATATCGGTGCCAATCTCCTCACGCATCCCTTCTAGGGTTTTCTTCAGTGAGCGTGGTACTTTACTCGGCATGTCCAACTTGAGTAGTACGGTCACAGAGCCTCTACCGCGGCGTCCTCTACCTCCGGGAAGTCCGCGACCAGGGATGCTCAGAGTCTCACCCGGATTCGAGCCTGCTGGAACCTTGATTGAAAGGTCGCTTCCATCGATGTGCGGAATCTCAATCTGTGTCCCTAGGACCAAATCGACGAACCCTACAGGTAGTGCCATCAGGAGGTCTGGGCCATCCCTCTCAAACCAAGGGTGTTCCTCGACCTCTATCTGGATGTACAAATCACCGCTCTCTCCTCTGTTGCCCCTAGCTGCCTCACCGTGACCCCTCATTCTGAGTCTAGTCCCGGTAGTGACGCCTGGAGGCACGGTGAACTGGACCTGCTTGGCCTGTCTAGCTCGACCCTGCCCCTCACAGGACGAGCAGGGGTCGCTCACTATCCGTCCCTCGCCCCTGCATGAAGAGCAGTCGGTGACAACCTGTTTGGTGAAGAAGCCGGCCTTCTCTATCCTCTGGATTCTGCCTCGGCCGTCGCAGGTCGGGCACTCCCTCACTCCGTCTGCACTCTCGGAACCAGTCCCATAGCACTTCTCGCAGGACTTCAGAACGTCTATCTCGATATCGTCCTCGTAGCCGTCCATTACGGCTTGAAATGGCACTTCTTGATTCAAAAGAAGGTCTCTGCCCCTGCTCCTACGTGGACTCCTCCCTCCACTGAAAATCTGGCTGAAGATACTCTCAAAACCGCCTCCGAACAGATCGTCTATACTGATATTAACTCCTTGGAATCCACTTGGACCGAACGGGGAGCCGCCTGGTTGTTCGTGACCGAAAGTGTCGTACTTCCTCCGCTCTTCAGGGTTAGTCAACACCGCATAGGCCTCCTGAACTTCCTTGAACCTCTTCTCCGATTCAGGGTCGTCTGGGTTCTTGTCAGGGTGATGCTTACGAGCGAGTGACCTGAATGCTCGCTTGATTTCTGAACCCGTGGCACCTCTGGCCACACCGAGGACTTCGTAGTAGTCCCTCTTACCTGCCATGGTCCCGCCTGTGTGGGGCTCTTGACCGACTGTTTTCAACCCCACCCTTAAGTCAGGAACTCGCCACATGAAGTGCAGTATGGAGTTCCTGAGTTGTTCAGAGCACCACAGGCTCCACAGGATATGACTGAACGAGTCAGAGAAGATGCCGTTGGAGTCTCCCATTGGTCATCAGATGAGGCTTTCTTGCTGGCTTTTGAGGCTCTGCGCTCCATTCTCCGCTCGGCCGATGCATCGAGACGACTGTTGATTGCCCCTGATATCCTAGAGAATGCCCCCGGGCCCTTCGACACGGCTATTGCCTCCTCATCTACCATGGTACTGATACCCGTAGTTGGCGACTGAGGAGGATCTATGTCTTCACCAATGTCCTCCTCGGAGCGCTCGGTGTTCAGGGAACCTACAGTCCCTGACTTCAGAGCTTGGGCCTTCAGGGCTTTGCGGCCAGTTGACGGGGCACTCGCTTTGGCCTCCATGCGCTGAATCGCAGCTTCGCCCTTATCCCACAACCCCTTGTCTTCGCTCGAGTAAGTCTTGGACAGTTTGCGAATCGCTCTCGACCTGTGGAATTCGTGATCCTCTACCTTACGGAACCTCATGAACATCACAACTCCAACCAAAAGGGCGACAGCGTGAATAGAGTATCTCAGAGTGGTATCCTGTGAGATGACTTCCTCAAGAGCGTCAGAGCCGTAGCGTAGAGCCATCACGCACATAGTAGGAGCGAGAAGGAGGGCGCCCCCTAGCATCTGTGAGCGCTGGGCCATGCCTCAGGCCCAATCTCACATCGTTTGAATCATTCGCGTTCACGGGAGCATTCGGATGCAGAGAACTCATGGCCAGAGGCGCACACGAAGGCTCGTGCCTCCTCTGATTAGTGTCTCCACGGTCGTCCAGCCGCACGAGGAACCGCAGCGAGTGGTAGACGCTGTCAGAGAGATGTTTCCCGATTGGAGCCCAGACAGGATGCCCGTGAACACTGCCTTCCCCAACGAGAGGGCAGCGGAGATGATGACTGGTTCGTCCGACTCCCTAGACACTCTACTCAAAGCAATCAGGAATCAAAGAATCTTAGATACTGCCCTAGATGCAATGACTCTGGAGTTGGATGGGGGCTCGACGGGTTTCTCCCTATCCCGTCAGGCTGCTCTCGCAGGCAAGACATCATTCGTAATCGGAGGCAGGGGCATCGGCGGGGAGATGAGGATTGGCCTGACTGGAGAGAATCTTGCAGACTGGCTGGAACAACAGACTTGGCACGCGGGTCGCGATACCATTCCACGTAGTGTCGGTGACGGATTGTCCATGGATGGCGGTGGCGAACCAGTAGAATGGTTTGACCGAAAGGGGAGACGGACGATTGGTGAGGATTAGGCTCGAGGAATGCCTTCGCGCTTCCATCTCTCGATGATTGGAAGGTCGGCTGGCAACCACTTGACATCCAACAGTTCGGCTGCCGAAAGCCATCTAGCCTCATCGTGCTCAACCAGCCTTATCGAATCGGGGTCTATTTCGCCGCAGTCCCATATCTGTAGTTTCACTAACCTGTCGTCGTATTCGTGGCTAATCTTCTCAACCATGAATTTCGGGTGCGTGGAGACTCCAATCTCCTCGATAAGCTCCCTGATTAGCGCCGATTTTGGCTTTTCGCCTGCTTCGATTTTTCCCCCCGGGAACTCCCACCAACCTGCCCAAGCGTCGCCCTGCGGTCGTCTACAGGCCAGTATTCTGTCCTCGGCATCGAACAGCAAACCACCGACGACCTCGTAGGTTGGCCTGCATACGAGGCGGGTCGCAATCCTCCTGACTGCTTCGACTTGGGCATCCAGTGGTATCTCGTCTTCGGGTGGCAGGTGAACAAACAGCGCTGGCAGCGGGCTTTCCTCCCTATCTTGCATCGCATACAGTGTTCGGTAGATTGTCTCGTTGCAGACATATCCTCCTGCGTCTTCACTCCAGCAGATATGCTCGTCATGCTCGAACTCCTCGTCCATGACATGGACCGGGGCAGTGGTCAGGATTGTTTCGGGGGCACCTCTGACTATCTCTCCTGAATCGAGCAATCGGCCAGAGTTATCAGGCTCGTTCATCGAAAATTCGTTCCGAGCCGTCCTCTCTAGGGAGATTGATTTCCTTCTGGCCGCTAGGCCTAGGTGCAGTATGCCATCAACCTGCATGCCTTTGCGAATCTGGTTGGCTACCGCGCGTGAGCCATCCTCATCGACGCTAAGAAGCCATGTCACGATATCGAGATCTTGCACTCCTTCGGCTTCAAGCCTATTGAGCACGCTCTGAGAAACGTTGGTGTCGAATTCGGAGAATGGAGGGAACGCCGTGACTAGGACCCTAGGTTCGCTCACGTGCAGTGGTCGGCGCCGCTACTGTTCGCCTTTTCGCCGCACGGGTTGGCGTCAGATTCATGCATCGGGGGCGCTGGTGGAGCAGTATGGCGGAGGAGTACGTGGTCAGCGTGGCCTCCGAAAAAGAACCAGAGAAGGCGAGCGCTCTGGGCGTGATAGGAGTGATATGGTACGAGTTAAGTGGTGGTATTGGCCCTTGGGGGGCTCTACGCCCCCTCGTGGCTCTCGCTTTATCTCTCGTCCCCTTCCTCTACCTCGGACAGCACTTCAACCGTCAACACCGCAAGGCATTCGGATGGTTCGTCATACAGCTCCCTCTGATATTCTCAGTTGTACTGTGGCCAGTGCTGTTTATCTGGTCAATCGCTGATGCATGGTGGGCCTCCAGCGGAATCGTCGCCAAGGCCGAGAGCGGATAATCAGAAGTCCTCTGGCAGATTAATTGGGCTGAACAGTTGCCCGGGTCCGCTGGCGTTGGCTAACTGGGTCCTAACTAATGCCTCCCACTCTCTTAGCAAAGTAAGAGAAGGTGTGAAGGGAAGTTGGCTCTCGTTCAAGATGGTCCTAATCAGAGTATCCAGAATGTCCATTCTATCCTCATCGAGACTGCCAAGCAAAGTCTCTAGAGGGAATGAATCGATTCTAGGTACCTCGTCCTGTGCTTCGATGTGCCACGGCTCGATTAGTCTCGATGGCAAAACCTCGTCATTACTCTGCGCGGTTTTCTGTAGAGACTCAAGGAGAATGCGAATGTACTTCGATAGGACCAGTGCCACCTCGATGACTGGCATGTTGAACTGATTGACGAAGTTCGCCATGTTCTCCTGTAGAAAGAGTAGCCTCTCCTCGACTGGTGCTTCGGGTGCAGGCACCCTCGCATCTTCGTCCATGACAAAGCGTGAGGGTGGTCGCTCAAGAAATCAACTAGTAGTGCGATCGTCGTACCTGATGGGAGAGCCGCTATTGCCTCGCACCCCATCGAGCAAATCGTCCTCAATCTCGAAGAAGTCGTTTAGCCAATCTCCATCAGTGTCCCAATTCGCTGGATTGGTGCCGTCGGCGATTTGGTCGCCATCGATGTCAATCAGCCACCAGCCATAGACGTACTCGCCTAAGCCAGTGTTGGGCAGGTGGTACTGGTCTCCTGCGAAGCGCTGGTATACGTCGGTCCATGCGCCGTTTACGAAGACCTCGTCATCGCTGGTGTCGATATCCTCGTAGTCAACGTCGTTGTCATCGATAATGAGTGCATACAGTAGGTCAGCGTTGTTAATTCGGTACATGCGGAAGTAGTTCGAACTAAGAGCAGCATTGCCAGAGCAGGTTCCCAGAAGGGACTCACGCAGCTGCCACCACTCCTGCACGATGTTGCCAGAACAGTCGTACAGCCCGGCCTGTCTGACGAGAGAGGGCGAGGCTAGAGAGGCATTGACTAGTCCGTAGTATTCCTGGAAGTTGTTGTACGGGATGTAGAGACAACTGCCGCTGGAGCAGTCCCAGCTGCCGTCGTTGTCTGCGTCCTGTCCCGCATCCGATGGATCGGTGGCGTCGTGGGTGAACCACGTCCATGCGAGTTCGGGCCTCGCGATGCTCGTTCCGGTGATGTTGACTGGCTTCCAATTGGTTGCCGTGATTTGCTGCCAGACTACTGATATCTTCAGGTATGAAGACCAGTTGTCATTGGCCTCGTTCCAGCCACGATAGTACTCGTAGAAATCGGGCATCATATCGCCGTCGGTATCATTGTCAAGAGGGTTGGTTCCGTACTTGAACACCTCTCTCCCGTCTGAGAGATTGGTGTCCTGAACGTAGTCTATGACGACTCCGTTCTGCATTATTGGCTTCATCACCATTGAGTCGTCATCGGAGTCAGCATCGAGAGGATGTGTGCCGTTCTCGTACTCCATCAAGTTGCTGAAGTACAGGCCGAGGAAGCCCTGTCCAATCTGCTGTTCGACAGGTGCAAGCGTGAATTGCCGATCATCCCATGTGCCCTGAGGGGCTGGGATATCTCCCCACGACCGGTCATACCAGCCATCGGCGTCCGGATCGTAATCGGTGTCCAACGGGTTGATTGGGTTCATTGACCACCTGTACGAGTTTATCGGTAGGAATTCGCCGTAGATAGAGTAGCAGAATTCCCAACCGTCGGGTATCCCGTCTAGATCCGAATCATCGTCAGTGGGGTCGCTAACTCCGGCAATACTGTAGTTGAAAGTGTCTGGGTCGACGCCATTAATCAGCCCGGCACGCTCAGCTGACACCAGACTCTTGGTCGAGAACATGACATAGAGTTGGGCGAATGCGGCATCGTAGGCTAGGCCATTCTCCTCAATCTGTGCGGTCACGGCGTCGGCACCGTATGAGATTAGTCCCGTGCCATTAGGGATGGTGTCGATAGCCGAGCGTTTGCCGTAAACCCTAGCATCATACTCGGCGAGGTTGTCGAAAGATTCTGAGTCCGAGATGTGCCCATCGCCGTTGCAGTCAAACGAGTCGCCATCGGAATCGGTGTGAATGTCGCTGTCGGTCAGGAGATTCATCTCCCAAGTATTCTGCTCAAGGTTCCACTCAGTGAACCAGTACTCGTAACCGTCGCTCATGCCGTCTCGGTCGGTGTCCTCCGCATTCGGGTCAGAAGCACCCAGTAGTGCAGAAACCACCGGTTGGGCGGCAAAGCCGTCCTGCCACGACTGGAACTGGGCAATTGCCAGTTCGGCCCTGCCCTCTTTGTTGAATAGAATCCTGTAGACTCGGTTGACTGCCTCATCGGGATCCAGCTGCTCGGCCTCCTCCCACATCCGCGGCGCATCCGGAGGAGAGAGTCCACCGTTTGCAGGATTGTTGAGTGTGAGGTTCAGCTCGACGAGATCGGTGATGCCATCACGGTCAGAGTCGTAGTTGCCGTCTCCGGCGACTAGAGGATTCAGGGTCCAAACCTCGTCGGTCGAGTTCCACCTAGTGAATATCAGCTCGATGCCGTCGAGCAACCCGTCGTCGTCTGTATCTGGATCATTCGGGTCAGCAGTCCTGCCACTCTTGTTAATCTGATCTTCCGTGAGGAAGGTTCCGAACGAAGCGGCTGACTCTGCCGACAACCAAGGTGAAGCAAGTAGCTCACCGCCGACGCTTAGGAGGTAAAACTGGGGCACTGTAATCAGATCATCGGTCTCACTTAGATTGCTGTCGATGACGTTGTACTCCTCCCAATTATTCATCCCGTCTCCATCAGGGTCGCCCATCCGGTCCCTTTCATCAACAGGGTTGAGTGTCCATTGCCCATCGAACAGACTCCATCTAGCGTGGTAGAATTCCCATCCGTCCGGCATGCCGTCCCTGTCCGAATCGGATGAAAGAGGGTTGGCCGAGCCAACATCCTGAGGAGTGGTGGCGTTGATGAGACTGCTGTAAGCGGGACTGGTGAAGTCACCAAACGAATCATCAGCGAAATCCAACCAAGTCTCATTCCACAGCAGAGTGGTGAAGTTCTCTGGGTATTCCATACCGGAAGCAGACTGGTCACCATACAGAATCTCCGACTTGAGGTGGTACTCTAGCCAGTTGACCAGACTCTCCTCAAGGTCCAGCACCCCATCATGGTTGATGTCGTAACCGTCTCCGTCGGGGTTGTTCAACGGGTCGGAGCCGTTCAGTGGATTGATTCCGGCATTGTCCTTCTTCCAAGAGCAGGCGTAGCGGGCCTCCCAACCATCAGGTAGTGTATCACCGTCAGAGTCGATGTTATTGGGGTCGGTAGCGGTCCAATTGGCTGCTGCCTCAGAGGTCTCTCCGTGGGTCGCCAGACCCTCACGAAGAACGGTCTCCAGCAGATTCCCCCACATGTACTCGCAGAGGTTACTCAAACCGTCGCCGTCGGCGTCCTGGTCCTTGTCTGATGGATCGCGCGGGTCAAGCGTCCACAGGTTGCCGCCGTTGTAGGTGTCACCAATCCATCTCCGGTGTTCCATCTCCCAGCCGTCTGGCATACCATCGCCATCGGTATCCGCATTGGTAGGGTCGGTAGGTCCGTCGGTACCACCTCCGGCTCCCGAACCGAGCCAGCCCTCGAAGTGAACCTGCTCTGCCAGTTCGCCGACCTCCTCGTCACAGAGATACTCTTCGTTGAGATAGTGGCAGTCGAAGTTGGTCGACTCGGCGAACCAGCCCCAATACTCCTCGCCATCGGTCAGCCCGTCTCCATCGGTGTCCATGTCACGGGGGTCGGTGCCGTTGAAACCACCCTCGGTGGTTGAGACGAACCTGTACTCGTCGAGGTTAGTCCAGTCCCTGTCGAACTCAAAGCCGTCGGAAGTCGAGAAATGCACCCCATCGGCATCGGCGTCCCGGTGCCTGTCGTACGGGTCGGTGGGATCGAGGCCGTAGATGAATTCCCAGCCGTCTGGCATACCGTCTAGGTCGGAATCCTCAGAAGTAGGGTCGATTGGCATGATGTTCATGTATCGTCCGGGAGAAATCCCGGCAAAGATCCACAAACTGGTGCCGTGCTCTAGAGTGATGAGTGACGTGGCCATTCCAGGAATCCTCGTCTGATTGAGATAGAGTCCCAATACACCGGAATGGCCACCCTCAAGGCACCATGTGCCATCGCGAGATCCAATCACAATCTTTCCGTCCAAAGGAAGAATGGAACGGATGTCATTGGCCCCTTCGGCCCATCTTTCGATATTGTACATTCTGTCTGAATCAAAGGCCGTGTGAGACATCTGCACCAGAAGTTGGAGATTTAGCAAATGCAGTCCGCCAGCGGTCCCCACCCACACTCCTGTGACCTCTTCGACGTTGCCTAGGGCATCGAGTGGACCGGCTGTGACCAGTGCGTTGACTACTGCGGACTTGGACACGTTAAGCAGGTCGGCCCTCTGAACGAAGTCCTCGGCATTCTCGCGGTCGAAGACCCACCAAGGGTCACCAACCGAAGTGGAGCCGTCTGTTGTGTTCCACGCAATCAGTCCGGCATCGGTGCCAATCAGCAGAAGTGGCCCCCTTCCGAACATAGGGGCGTGTAACGCGGTGAGGACTTCGGTCTCGGAGGCAGTCAGCATTTCTGACATCACTTCGTTGAACACCGGCTCACTCACCGTAGCGTCGGCGCCATCTCCCTGCTCGCTGACAGTGGCTGTCCAAGCGGAGTCGTTGCCGAACATAATGAGGTCGAGGTCGCCACTCCCTGTATCCAAAGAGTAGATGCCCTCGACCGGGCCTATTCTCGACTCAGACATCGAGTCCATCAAAGGGAGTCCGGTTTCGAGGATAATCGAGTGCAGCCCTAGGTTGGAGCCTATGATGAGAAAGTCCGAGTCTCCTGGAGACCACCTGATCATCGTGTGCATCAGCATCCCCGGAGGAAGCTCGTAGAGAGTCGAGGTGCCCTCAAACGGGTCGATTACGGAAATGCCGTACTTCGAGCCTACCAGCAGTCTATCTCTCGCTGAATCAGCCAACACAGTGTGTACTGCCCCATCGACCAATCCGGGACTGGTACTCTGGTCAAAGGAGACTACATCTGAGTCGCTTTCAGAGGACGAGATTCCCCTGAGTCCAGGAGTCACCCACGCCCCGTCATCGTGGTGTACCATATACTCCTCGTAATTGCTGAATGCCTCACCCCAGTGTGCTGTGGAAGTTGAGATATCGGGTATGATGAAACCGTCCCTGTCGAGATCCCAACCGTCAAGATCAGTGTCCTCGATAGCATCGCTGGAGTTGCGTGGGTCCAGGCCGTAGTGAACCTCCCATCCATCGGGGATGCCGTCCCCAGGGACTGCCAGTCCTATCGCTATCACCTCTGACCAAGTGTAGTAATCGGAGTCAGGCTCAGTTGGATCACTGCCGAGCCAGCCGTTGTCACCAGTGGCTCTAGCAATCTCAGTCTGGCAGGAGTCTTCAGTAAGACCTGGAATTTTACCCGCACACCACAGGCCATCCCGCTCGGTAAGCCAGTCGTCTGGAGTACCATACAGGTACTCTTCGGAGTTCGTATAGCGCTCACCGATGTCTATGTAGCCATCCCTGTCGACGTCGAAACCGTCGCCGCAGCCGAAACTATAGTCATCGCACTTGTCGATATCCTCGATTGAGTCTGAGGGGTCGAGTGGGTCGAACCAGAGGCACTGCCAGGCGTTAGTGGCGTTCTGATAGCCAAGTCCGCCTTCGGTGCACATATAGATCTCGTACCCGTCAGGAAGCCCGTCACCGTCCGTATCAGCAACCCTTGGGTCGAGATACTCTCTCAATCCAGATTCTGTGAACTGAGGGGGCTTACCTGTCAGCGACAGTCTATCGAAGCAGGTGTCCAGAGTATAGGGCCAGCAAAATTCGAGTAAAGCACTAGCCCCGTCATTGTCATGATCGGACATGTTGTCGGTGGCATTCATAGGATTGAGGCCGTTGACTGAGACTATTCCCGTGCTGCCTTCAATCAGTCTGACGTCCCCAAATATTGACTCGTGCAGATCGGGGATTCGGTCACCGTCCTCGTCAGTGACTGGAGGGCCTCCTCTGTCGGCCGTGATGGGGTCAGTCGAAGAGACCGATGACTGAGGGCGGGTCTGTGAGACGAAGGCCAGACTACTGAGAAGAAGTAGTGTAATCAGTAGCGCTGTCTGCTTGCGGCGCATGGTATGACCTCTGTATGAGATTTTTAGCGTCGTTCGTTGACTTATGATGATGATGGAGCGTCGTTCGGACGCTTCGAGGTGCTTCGTTGACGACGGCGTAGCCGTCGGTAGGAAGAAACCGGGCTAATGGCCAGAGTTAGATGGATTCCTTCAAGGGGGGTATTGAGCCGAATAACTTCGATTGCGATGGGGATGGAGATAACTCACCTCGGTTCGGGTAGCAGGGGCAATTCAACGCTGCTCAGTTCCGGCGAGACCCGAGTTCTAGTGGACTGTGGATTCTCACTGCGGCAGATGGAGAGCAGACTGCTACTTGCTGGTGTCGAGCCACAGTCGATAGCCGCGATTCTGGTGACCCATCATCACTCCGACCACTCAAATTCTGCCAAGCGTGCTTCGGAGAAGTGGGGGGCTTCTCTACACGCTACTCTAGGTACTGCTACCAAGATGGGCTGGCAGCCAATATCGGAGTGCCGTACCTTCGGCCATCTAGACAGAATAGGTATCTCTGAGGACCTCAGCCTACTTTCGATACCAGTTCCTCACGATGATGCCGATAATGTCGCAGTCATCGCAACCAACGGCGACGGCCGCAGGGCCGCAATCGTCACCGACCTCGGAGAACCCACAGTCGAGCTGAAGAAGCATCTCTCAGGATGTAGTCACATCTCCATCGAAGCGAACTATGATCACAAGCGTCTGATGAGAGGCCCGTATCCCGAGTCCCTCAAGAGGCGAATTTCAGGTAGAGGAGGGCACCTTTCGAACACGCAGACCGGAGAAATCCTCGCGGAGGTTCTCAGTGGGGACCTAGACAGTATCGTGCTATGCCATCTATCTGAGAAGAACAATGCCCCGCATATCGCTGAGAGCGAGGTATTGATGCACATCAGCGAGCATTATTCAGGCAGCCTCTCAATCTCCAAGCAGCAAGGCCCGGAGTTCAGCAACTGGCTCGGTCAGACTGAGTCGGAGAAGATTAGCAGTCTGACTTAGTTACCCATCACTGCTAGATGCACCGATGCCTGAACCTCTCGCATCCTGTCCACTGCGCCAAGATCCCTGAACACGGTCAGCGAACGTTGTAGGTAATCCATCTTCTGTGAGCGGTCGCTCTCGACCTCTCCCAGACGCGCCAGCAACTCTCCCTGTAGCATCCTGAAATCGTTGGCTTCGGCCAACACCATGGCGTCGATGTAGTGCTCGGCCGCCTCTTCCTTGCGTCCAGCGTCACTCAGAACCTGTCCGAGCAACATCGCGACCTCGACGGCGCTGTGAGGGTCGGTCTGGTCGGACAGTATGTCTAGGGCCCCGGAGTAGTACTGCATGGCGAGCTCGTTCTCCTTAGCTTTGGCGTAATACCTCCCTATTACCGCTCTCGCTCGGGCGTGGACAATATCCATCTGACCCTCGGTCTCCTCAAAGGCAGTCATGGCGTGATCCCTAGCTCGGTCCATCTCACCCATCTCGAGGAAGGCTGAAGCCAGACGGATTCTAGCGTCGCACAGCTCCGGATTGTCCTCTTGTTTGAGTAGTTCTTCGACGTTGCTATAGACCTCTAAGGCACGGCGATTGTCTTTCCTGCGTCTGTATATGTAACCCATGTTGTTGTATGAGCGGGCCGCACCCACGGCATCCCTTAGGGGAATTTGAATCTCTAACGACTTCCGGTGCATCTCAAGGGCGTCGTCCATAGCGCCGCGTTTGACCGCGATATCCGCCCTAGCAGATAGCAGTCTGGCGAGTTCGTGTGGCATTTTGTGCTTGCGGGCTAGCGGTATAGCCGCCTTATACTCGGCCTCGGCCTCGTCCCAACGACCTTGGATTGACAGGATGTCTCCACGCAGCTCTCTGATGATGCACCAACTCTGGGGGTCAAAGTTCTGACCCTCAAGCGGCCTGAGAATACCTAGTAGTTCGGTATGTCCCGCCCTGACTAGACTGTGACCCTCGGAGGAGAGCACCTCGGCGAGACCTTCGGTATCGCCCGATTCGTTTAGGTGATGGATGAACTCTATCCGCTCTGCTGCTACTTCGTGACGGGCCCGGTACCACAACTTCGCATTGGAGTGCAGCTCCTGGCGCAGCGACTCGTCCATAGACCGAGTCAGAAACTCGCGAACTAGGTCGTGAACGTCGTAGTTATCACTGTCAGCCTGGCGAGCGAGGCCTTTCTCTACTAATCCGTCGAGCAAATCAGTTTCTGCGTCGATGTCACTGATAGCCTCTAGTGGCATTGGCTCGCGGAACACGGCTATAGCACCTAGGAGACGCTTCTCCGAGCCAGACAGTCGACTGAATATTTCCTGTTCAACGAAAGCCTCCAGAGTAGCATGGAAGGTCTCTCCGACGCTTCCCCTGTTGATTAGTTCGAGGACTAGAGGGTGCCCCCTGGACAGAGTGTAGATGTGCAGAAACTGGGTCATCTCGAGGTCAGGCATAGCAGTTAGAATCTGCCGGCTGGACTCCTGATCAAGTCCTTCGAGAGGCATTACTAAAGTGACAATCTTACCTGATGAGTCTGTCTCAGGCACCACCATCCTGAAGGAACGTGAGAACATCACTAAACCCGCGCTGTCGAGTTCAGGTATCCTGAGAGATAGGGCTCTCAAAGCCGAAATTAGGGTCTCATCGCCAACCTTGTGCAGGTCATCGATGACAATTAGGGCAGGGGAGTCCTGCAATCCTTCGACGATCAAGTTCACTGCCATTGAAGCCTGAGGTACCGGGGTTACTGCGAGGTAGTCTGACAGGTCGTTGTGGCCAAGTGCCGACAACCACTCCGAGGTCGCCTCGAAGAAGGCTCGTGAACCCTCCCAGTCCTGGCATCTGTGATACAGTAAGTTCCTCCGATGAGTGAAGCGCTCCAGCAACTTCCCTGCCAGAGCGGTCTTCCCTATGCCGGCTATGCCGGGAATCAGAATGGAGCTGGAGTGGCCCTCCAGCAGAGCGACCATGCTGTCAATCTCTGCCTCTCGACCGAAGAAGCGCCGTATTCTCGGCAGGTCGTTGAGTGAAGTCACGAGCTGCTTCTCGATGTGCTTTGACAGGTCCCTCTCTATCAGTTCGGCTGACAAGGTCGAGAGGTCCACGGTCCCGGTATCGTCGAGATACCTTAGGAAATCGACATGCCTCAGAGGGAGATCGGTAGATTCCAATGCCTGAGCAAGCTCGAGAGTCTCTGAGCGCCCGTCGGAGTGAACGAGGCGGACCAGTTGAGTGCTGACTTTAGCCCAGATGTCGTTAGCAATATTGGCACCCTCCTCAGTCAGGAAGTATGCCTTCCTCTTGCGCGATACCCCTGTGACATGGGCCTGCCTCTCAATCAGGTGCCCCTGCTCTCTCATCCCTGCAATCGCGCGCGGTACGTTGGAACGAGCAATAGCGACAGCGTTTGCAATGCCCATCTGTGATAGGGCGAATGGAACTTCGACTTTGTCAGCGTGGTCGACATAGTCTCTCAGATGCAGCAAAATGCGTTCCTGAACCCCAGGACGGAGCACTGCCATGGTAGTCATATTCACTAAGCGCAATCGTCCACTCAAGAATGTTGTCGAGTGGCGAGCGGGACTGCTTCATGCGTCAGAGTGGGCAGGGTCGGGGACCCATTCCTCATTATCTGGGTCCCACAGCCACCCGGGGTGGTCGTCGTGCTTCTGTAAGCGCGATGTTTCCTCCTCAGGTTCCTCTCTGATTCCAGCCTCCTTGGCCCAGGCGTAGGTATCCTCTTCCTCATCACTATCCTGCTTGGCCTCAGAAGTTCCATCTAACTGCTCGTCCTCTTCTTCCTCGAACTCGACGAAGAAGTAAACCAGTCCGCCAATGATCGCAATCAAGACAAGAACGATGATGATAATCGAACCCATTCCCATACCCCCTCCACCTGAGCCAGAGATGGTGATGCTGGCGCCGGAGTACTCGCTTCCTCCGTACTTGAACACGGGAGTCGCAGTTCCATCTATCCTTGAGGCAGGGATTCCAAGCGACCATGTCGAGTCCTCACCGACCACAGTGTTGTTCACGGTGTTGCCGGCGATAGTGACGATGACGGTCTTACCTGGTAGACCGATGCCAGTAAAGATGGCCCTACCGTCCTCAGAGATGGTGGTTTCCTCGGGCGGAGTAATCAGGAACTGGAGGCCAACCACAGTGAAGGAAACGGGATTGGAGTTAATTTTTGAGCCGTGTGTATCAGTTGCGACGAATACCACATTCTCTAGGGTCCAAGTGGCCATGTCAGTATCATAGAAGAACATCGATACTGGGTTGTAGGTCGCCATGCCATCCATTCCGACGTTGATGACGATGCCGAAGTGGTCGTCACTGGTGTGTGACTCGTCATCGTATACTGATAGAATGAGTTCCTGACCCGGATCGACATCGTCGAAGTACTCCAACAAATCTATCTCAGCCTTGGTGCAACGGTCCTGGGACTGCGAGTCAATCTCGCAGTATAGAGAGATAGAACTGGACCAGTCAGTGGAGTCGAAGGTCGGTTGGTTATTGCCTGCGTCGGGAGGGTTGTCAGCGACGATAAGCATCTCCTCCCAGTTACTGTAGTCATAACCGTCGTACGAACGGAACCGGACTAGGTATTGCATGTCGTGCATCAGATTCGTCGAGTCCCACTCAAGGGACCAAGCTCCACTGGGGGCAAAGTCGGTTATTGAATCGGTGAGCACTAACAGGTAGTTGTTAGCGACGTCCATGATTTCGAAATCTA
>Ga0206678_10000147_pt1 | contig 41814 bp, 43 predicted proteins | sample M180m12015metaG_FD_155453 | JGI IMG/M metagenome (GOLD analysis project Ga0206678, IMG submission 155453) | Ammonia-oxidizing marine archaeal communities from Monterey Bay, California, United States - M1 80m 12015 | ecosystem: Environmental > Aquatic > Marine > Intertidal zone | place: USA... | reverse complement strand
GTTCTGACGAACACACAACCATTACTAATGGTTCTTGGTCAGTTGGACAAAAAGTTGGTCTGCGACCCTCTCATATTGATCCGACCATTTCAAAACATGAATCGATCTACCTTGTAGAAGAAATTGACGAAAGTTTGGATACGGAATTAATAGAAACATTAAAAATTGATTTACGAGGATGGTAAACGTTTGAAGACCCAATCATCGAACACATGGAGCAACTGGGCTGGGAATCAGACAAGTAATCCTTTGAGTATCAAAAAACCTAAAAATGAAGAGGACGTCGTAGCCATAGTTAAAGAAGCAAAAAAACGTGGCTTAAAAGTCAAAGTTGTCGGTTCAGGGCATTCATTTACGGGAATAGCAATTACAGATGAAGTTCTAATTTGTCTTGATGAAATAGTCGACATCCGAAATGTAGATTTTGAAAATTCTACGGTTCGTGTTGGTGCAGGAATAAAACTTTGTGACCTTAATCCAATATTGCAAAGATCTGGATTAGCTATGCCAAATTTAGGTGACATAGTTTACCAATCAATCTCGGGAGCGATTTCTACCTCAACTCATGGAACTGGTTTGAAGTTTAAAACTATTGCAGAAGCAGTGTGCGGGATGAGAATTGTTGATGGTGAGGGGTCAGTTGTCGAGTGCGACATGCAACAAAATTCACAGGTATTCCATGCAGCAAGAGTGGGTTTAGGTGCTTTAGGAATAATCACTGAAGTCACTATTCAATGCGTGGAGGCGTTTAATCTTCATGCAGTAGAAGAAATTCTGCCAATAGGAGAAGTAACAAATAATTTTGACCACTGGTCTAAGACGACTGACCACATAGAGTTTTTCTGGATGCCTAATACTGACAAAGCGCTACTGAAAAGAAATACCAGAACTCTCGAAGCACCTCCACGACCAAGGAATAAAAGACACTCATTTAAGAGGCGTTGGAATCGATTTAAGAACGAAGAAATAAAACAAAATTTTCTTTTTGGAGCGATGAATCATTTAGGCAAGATTGCCCCTCCATTAGTTCCAAAACTTAATTCCATGGTTGCTGGAGAAAGCGGCAGAGCAGAGTACATAACAACAAGTTATGAGGTTTTTGCTAGTCCGCGAAGGGTCAGATTTTATGAAATGGAATATGCAATCCCCGTTGAGTCAGGGATAGAAGCATTCCAAAGAGTCGTTCAATTAATAGGGGAGTTGGATCAATACATAAGTTTTCCAGTTGAATACCGAGTACTTGGAAAAGATGAAATACCAATGTCGACTGCGAGTGATAGGGACTCTGCATTTATAGCTGTCCACGTATTTCGAAATACACCTTTTGAAAAATATTTTCAAGGTGTGGAGGAAATAATGGGCGACTACGACGGACGTCCTCACTGGGGGAAACTTCACTTTCAAGATCATGAAACTCTTTCAAAGATTTACCCCCAATGGGAAGAATTTCAAAATGCACGGGGGTTAATGGATCCTTTGGGGATTTTCTCAAATTCTTATTTGGATAAGGTACTTGGTCCTTTGACCTAGCAGATGCCAGTAGTCTGTCTCCATGGATGATTCAACCTCGAATGAAACACATAATACAGCTGATAAAGAAGATTTGGAATTAAAGAAACTAGAAGATGATCTAGCTCTTATAGAGACAGCGATGGAAAAGATTGACCAAGAAGATCTTGAAGCATATGAAACCATAGAAGCTGAGATTATTGAACGTAGTGGTTAACTCAAGAAATCTAATTACAAAAGATCAGGCGTTGGATCTTCGGTTATCAGCGAAACTCTTTTACCCATTGTTAATTCATCGTCAACAAACTCAACCCAACGACCACCAAGATTTGGAACCTTCATAGAGGGTTGGTCGTGAAGGTTTTCTAACGCATGGACTATCCCAGCATGTGAAACAATAAGAATTGAATCTGAGATTCTTGAATTTTTAGAGATTTTCCTTAAAACTGCAAAAATTCTTAATAACAGATCTGGATTGGGTTCATAGCCGTCTGGACGTTGCCCTGAATCTAGAAACCCAGGCCAACCTTTTTCGATTTCAATACGTGTAAGACCTTGCCAAGGGCCTGCATCTCGTTCTATCAGACCAACTTCAGTCGTTACTGGACCAACCCCTGTTATTTCTGAAATTATAGAAGCAGTATTTTTTGCTCTTTGGAGAGGTGATGACACAATTGAGTCAAATAAACCAAGTTTTTTAGTGGCTTTTTTTGCTTGATTCTCTCCCACATCGGTTAAGGGAGGATCAGCTTGTCCCTGCCAACGGCCGAGAGCATTCCATTCTGACTGACCATGACGAATAATTAACAACTTAGGCATAATTTGACGGTATCTATTTTCACCTTCTATTCGGACTCAGCTGATACTTTCCGTAGACTACTTCTATGGCAATTCTTCGTCTTTTTGCATCAGTAAAACAAACGGCTGGAACAGGTTCAGTCATTCTGTCAGGGGCAACAGTATCTGATGTAGTCGAAGAAGCGTCTAAACGGTATGGAGCTGAGTTCAGTGATATGGCAAAGAATTGTCGAATTTGGTTAAACGGAAACCCAACTGAAATAAATACTCCTGTAAATGATGATGATGAGATCGCACTTCTACCCCCTGTTTCGGGAGGATAAACGTGCGTAAGCTAGCTGTACTCTCAATGCATACATCCCCCTTGGCTCAACCAGGTATTGGTGACGGTGGCGGTATGAATGTCTACGTTCGTGAAGTTTCTTCAGCTCTTGAGCAAGCAGGAATTAGTTCAACTGTTTTCACAAGGAGAATCGACGGAGAGACACCAAAAGTGATGACATTTGGTAATGGACTAAAAGTTGTTCAAATCGATGCTGGAGATTTCTCCTTGAGTAAAGAAAATCTTTTCTTGGTAACTGATGATTTTAAGAATGGTGTAGAAGATTTTCTAGTCAACGAAGATCAGCATGATGCTTTGTTAGCAAATTATTGGCTTTCAGGTGGCGCCGCTCACCAGTTAAAACACAGCCTTCAGTTGCCTTTAATAACTACATTTCATACACTCGCTCGAGTTAAAGCTGCTTCAGGTGATAGAAGCTATGGATATGAACAACGCGTAAAGATAGAAACTGAAGTTATAGGTTGTTCTGATGTAATTTTGGCAAACAGTTCTTTCGAAATGGATCAACTAGTAACTCATTATGGTGCTGATGCCTCTCGTATAGAAATTGTTCCACCAGGGGTAGACCACTCGATTTTCAATCCTGCATCTAAAAAAGAAGCACGTCAACTCCTAAATTTAAATGAACAACCAACACTTCTTTTTGTTGGACGTATTCAACCGTTGAAAGGAGTGGATTTAGCAATTTCTACATTGTCTGAACTGGAACATAAAGACGCTCAACTTATCTTGATTGGCAGTTCCAGCGGTTTAGAGGGACCGAGTGAAGAAAGACGGATCAGACAAATGGTAGAAGAATCAGGGTTAACAAATAGAGTTTTATTCGTTGAACCTCAGTCGCATGAAAAATTAGTTGATTGGTATCGAGCTGCTGACGTTGTATTGATGCCAAGTCGATCTGAATCATTTGGTCTTGTAGCTTTAGAGGCTGCTGCTTGTGGTGTGCCAGTTGTGGCTTCCGCAGTTGGTGGATTGCAGACCATTGTTGAAGATAATTCATCCGGATTTTTGATTAATGATCGGGATCCTTGCTCTTATGCGGATCATGTCTCAAAAATTATTGACGATTCTGGAAAAGCTGAAGAAATGTCTATCGAAGCAGTTAAAAGATCTAAATCGTTTACCTGGTCGGTTACTGCTGCGCGACTTCGACGGATTTGTTTAGATTTACAATCTCAATCTTTAGTTGATTGTGCATAGTGCCGGAAGGTGAAGTCGCTCGACTATTAACAGAAGTTGAACTTGAATCCCTTGAAAAGGAAATCGAAAGATGGCTTGATTTATCTTTAAAAGAAAATCCTTTGTTTGGTGGTTTCGAAAGAGATTCTGATGAGCCAGTTGGTGAATCAAGATGGTTTATCAGAGTTTTAGGAGAGGAAAAGGATACATTTACTTTGCGTTTTATGCTGAGGCAAAGAATGTTGCATTATGAAACCTATGTGATGCCTGCTCCTGATGAGAATAAGGAATTATTTTTCGAAAATCTTCTAACTAGGAATAGAAAAATTGTGGGTGCCACATTTTGTTTAGGGGAAGAAGACGCTGTTTTTTTAATAGGGGCAATTCCAGCAAGCACAGTGGGACCAAATGAGCTTGATCGCATTCTTGGGACTTTGTGGATGTCTGTGGAACAAAATTTCAAATCTCTGCTTAAAATTGGTTTTGCGTCCAAATTTGTCGAAAAAAAGAACATAAGTGAAATCTGATTTCGAAGTTAATCGACTTCCGTCAAAAGTGTTGGTGTTTTCTGTTACTGCAGTAGGCCTTTTACACAACTCAATCTTTGTTAGTTCAACTCCTGAAATCCTGAGAAGTTTTGGAGAATCAGAAAATCTTGCAGGTCTATTGATTGCTGCTGGTTCAGTTCCAGGGATAGTTGTAGCGCCATTTATAGGTTTTCTAGCAGATCGATTTGGTCGAAAAAAAGTTCTAATCCCATGTCTTATCATTTATGGTGTTTTTGGCCTCTTAGTGGGTTTAAGCCCATCACTGTCTTGGTTTTTACTTCTAAGAATTTTCCAAGGATTAGGCAGTGCAGGATTAATAAATTTAGTCGTAGTCATAATAAGTGATAATTGGGGAAGCTTTGAAAGAGCACGTCTTATAGGACAAAATGCTGCTGCAATTACAATTTCGGTTGCTATCTATCCTGTAGTAGGAGGGGGAATAACAGATCTAATAGGTTGGCGTTGGAATTTTCTAGCTTTCCTCTTGCCTTTGATTGTTGCTTTCTTTATTTCGAGAAAACTTGAAGATCATCAACCAGGTCTAGAAGTATCTGTACGAGAACAAATATCAGGTGCTTTTGCAGAGGTCCGTAAACCTGCAATCGCTACGAACCTTGTAATAGGAACAATTGTATTCATGTCAATTTTCGGCTTATTGCTGTCCTTGTTGCCTGTTCACCTTGATCGGGAGTATGGGTTGGGACCCACTGAAAGAGGTCTAATTGCTTCTACACCAGCTATTTTGGCTGCTTGTGCAGCTTTGACAGTTGCGAGAGTGAGAAAGCGAGTGCAAGGCGGAATCATCATCTATGCGTCTCTACTGATATGGGGTATTTCTTTTCTTCTAATGGGTTTCGGTTCATTGCCCTTATTAGTGATTGGTACAATTGCATATGGTTTTTCAGAAGGTTTAATGATCCCAACTCTTCAGGATTTAATAGCAGAGAACGCTCCTGAGCAACTTCGTGGGGCACTATTGGCCATATGGACTGGAGCTGGTCGTCTAGGACAAACAGTAGGACCAATAGCTATTTCACTTGCTTTGTTGGGACTTTCTACTTCGTGGGTACTTGTCTTGGCAGGTATAGCAATGATAGTTATCTCGGGTTTAGCTAGCTTTACTCGAACACTTATTGTTTCTTCAGAAGGCGATCAAACTGGTAGATTCAACGGATGAGTTTTCGATTGCAAATCATTGGTGGCGGCAACATGGGTGAAGCTTTGCTGCGCGGATTGCTTAAGAATAATTGGGCATCTGAAGATGAACTGCACGTTGTAGAACCAGTGTCTGAACGCAGAGATTATTTAGCTGCCACAATTCCTGGTATTTCGATTTCAGAAGAACCATTGTCAGAATTGGACTCCTTGATCGCTGTGAAACCAGACAAGGTTTCAGAAGCATTAGAAGTTTTGTCAAAATTAAATCCAGTCAGAGTTCTTTCTATAGCTGCAGGAGTGAGAGTTTCTTCTATGGAAAAAATTCTTGGCGAAAACGTAAGAGTGCTAAGGGCTATGCCCAATACGCCAGCTCTAATCGGGAAGGGTTCAGCGGGTGTAGCTGCCGGTTCAAGTGCTACTGATGAAGATCTGATATGGGCTGTTGAAATACTTTCAGCCGTTGGTTCAGCAATGGTTGTTGAAGAAAGTCAACTAGATGCAGTCACAGGTCTTTCTGGTTCTGGTCCTGCTTACTTGTTTTTTTTAGCCGAAGCGCTGATAGACGCGGGATGTGAAGTTGGATTATCAAAAGATGAGGCAAAATCTCTTGTCGAACAAACCCTTTTAGGCGCAGCAACGCTCCTATATGAATCTGATGATCCTGCTGAAGTCTTAAGACGAAAAGTTACTTCTAAGGGAGGCACTACAGCAGCCGCCATAGAAGTATTTGAAAACGCTAGTTTTCGTGAAACTATTCGGGCAGCAGTTTTTGCTGCCACTGAACGTTCTTTGCAACTTGGTGATTAATGATTAAAGGTAAAAAGTATGAAACTATTTCATTTTTGTCAGACTTTGGAACAACTGACGAGTTTGTAGGAGTAGTTCATTCTGTAATCAACTCTATTGCTCCTTTCGCAAAGGTAATAGATATCACTCACGGGGTTCCACATTACGACATTCGTTCAGGTGGACTGACTCTTGCTCGCAGTGCCCAATATTTGTCACCAGGTGTTGTTCTGGCAGTTGTTGACCCCGGTGTAGGAACACAACGACGAGCAGTTGCAGTTGAGGTTGGTGGCGGAGAATCAGTTTTAGTAGGTCCTGACAATGGGTTGCTTGCACCTACAGTCGCTTTAGTGGGAGGTGCAGATCGAGCGGTTTCACTTACAGAAATTAATTATCAACTCCCGGCTCCCGGACCTACTTTTGCTGGGCGCGATATTTTTGGTCCAGCTGCAGCACACATCGCTTCGGGAGTAGATCTATCAGAATTAGGTGATGAAGTTGAGGTATCAAGCCTAGTTCCTGGTCTTATGCCAGTAACTTCTAAAGAGAGTGATGGACTTCACACTGAAGTTTTATGGGTGGATCAGTATGGAAACGCTCAGATTAATTTAGATCCCACAGAACTTGAAATAAAAGAAAATGAAGTCAATCATTTTGAAATCAAAACCGCAGGACAAATAAGAATAGCTAAAAAGGTGGAAACTTTCGAAGAACTAGGCGCAGGTGAACTTGGGTTAACAATTGACTCATATGGTTTAGTAGCGCTTGTAATAGCTAGAGGGTCTGCAGCAGAAGAGATGAAAATCAGCACAGGCAACCAAGTAATTATCTCTGCTGCTGAAAATTCTTCTGCTCAACCCGTGCCTGTAGTTTTAAAACAATTAGATGAAAAAATTCAAGGTGATGCGTAGTGCGTTTTGGTACAACTATTGTTATGGCTCTACTTTTATTCGTTATTTTGGGAGCAGCCTTAATACAGTTCGTCTTTCTTGTTGACTAAATTCAAAACGTTTCTGAAAAGCAACTATTACGACTTAATGTTATTTGCTTTATGAATCACGGTGCTATCTAATTAGAGTGTGTCAAATTTAAATCTGCCCGAAGCGGCACTTTCTAGACTGACCGTCTATCAACGAGCACTTGGTGAGCTAAAAGATTCGGGCATAAAGACAGTTTCTTCCAGAAAATTAGCTGAAATAAGTGGAAGCAACGAATCAAAAGTTAGAAAAGACCTTTCATATTTAGGTTCATACGGGACACGTGGAGTGGGATATGAAACTGAGCGCTTGATTAACGAGATTGGCGTTATTTTGGGAGGAAGCCGACCTAGACCAGCAGTATTAGTTGGAATTGGAAATTTAGGAAGGGCTTTAAGCCAGTATGAAGGTTTCCAGGTTAGTGGATTTCCAATTGTGGGTCTCGTGGATACAGACCCAGAAGTTGTAGGAGAAACGATTAATGGTCTAAAAGTGAGAAATTTAGATCAAATAGAAGAACTTGTTTTTCAAACATCTGCGGTATTAGGAATTGTAACTACACCAGCAGCTGCAGCTCAGGAAGTCGTTGATTGTTTAGTGGAAGCGGGAATTAGATCTATTTTGAATTTTGCACCTGTAGTTGTAGATGTTGTTGAGGAGGTTGAAGTAAGGAAAGTTGATTTAGCAACTGAGCTTCAGATTCTTGGTTACTACGATCAGCTTCGAAAATTTGATTAAAAGACACAGGTGACTAAATACCAGAAAATATTCATTGCAAAAGGTTGGCAATAGACTCGAAATTAAGGAAAAATCAGTTTAGTAAGTTTTATTTTGTGATCACTTACTAAAACCCAGCTTAGGAGATTTATTTGTGTCGGTGATAGTCGTCGGTCTAAACCATCGAACTGTTCCTCTTGATCTTTTTGAGAAGATGACAGTTCCGGAAGCAAAATTACCAAAAGCTTTGGCCGATCTTTCCTCGCGTGAAAATATTAGTGAATCAGTAATTCTCTCAACCTGTAATCGCATTGAGATCTATGCTTATGCTGAGAAATTCCATGGCGCTTATCAGGACATACGAAATTTTCTTTCAGAAATCTCACATGTCGCTCCTGAAGAATTTTCTGACCATCTGATCGGCCTTTTTGGTCCTGCCGCGATTGAACATTTGTTTAAAGTATCTTCTGGAATTGATTCAACTGTGATAGGTGAACATGAGATATTAGGTCAAGTTCGTTCAGCTTGGGAACTGGCAATTAAGGAACAGTCAGTTGGAACGGTACTGAATTCACTTTTTAGACACTCACTTGAAGTTGGTAAAAGAGCAAGAAGTGAAACTTCGATTTCGCGAAATATAACTTCTGTTTCTCAAGCAGCAGTTGCTATGGCTGATGAACAGTTAGATGGATTAACCGGTAGACGTGTTTTAGTTGTTGGCGCTGGAGAAATGGGTGAAGGCATGGCGAAGTCTTTGCATGCAGGTGGAATAGCCGAGTTGCGAATAGCTAATAGAACTTGGGATCGTGCAATAGAAACTGCAGAAAGACTCAACGGCAAACCTGTAAGGCTTGATGAATTGCCACAAAATTTAACAGAGGTTGATTTATTGTTAACTTCGACTGGAGCAACTGCGGCGATTATCGAGTATGGAGATCTTGATGAAGCAGTACATCAACGAAAAGGGAAAGAATTATTAATCGTAGATATTGCTGTACCTCGTGACGTTGACCCCGCTGCTGGTGAACTCGATGGAGTAACACTCTTAGATATGGATGATTTACGAGAGTTCGCTGAAAAGGGTATAAGAGCAAGAGAGAAAGAAGTTTCCTCTGTAATTGAAATTATAGAAGAAGAGATAGAACGTTTTTCTAGTCTTTTTTCAGCTAGGTCAGTAGCTCCAATAGTCACTGAACTCCATTCTCGTGCAGAAGAGGTACGAAATTCAGAACTTCAGAAACTTTTTAAACGGTTTCCTGAATTAACTCCTGAGCAACTTAAAGGAGTCGAAATTTTAACATTCTCTATTACAAAAAAACTTATGCATGAACCAACTGTTCGACTTAAAGATGCAGCGGGAACTCCAAGGGGTGAACGTTTATCTGAAGCATTGCAAGACCTTTTCGATCTATAGCAGAGTCGGTAGCTTTGACACTGCGGATTGCAACTCGAGGGAGCCGATTAGCTTTAAGACAGACACAACGCGTAGCGGAGTTGATTTCAGAGATATCACCGGAAATAGAATTAGAAACAGTAGTTGTCAGCACTGTCGGTGATCGAGACAAAAAAACTTCACTACAAGAACTTGGTGGGCAGGGAGTGTTTGTTACTGGTGTTCAATCTGCTGTTCTTTCTGGAAAAGCAGATATCGCAGTGCATTCAGCAAAAGATCTTCCGGCTGAAACAAGCTCGGGACTGATACTTGCTTCTGTTCCCGAAAGAGTAGATCCAAGAGACGCACTCGTGGGTTGTTTTTGGGAAGATCTACCCAAGGCTGCATTAATAGCTACTGGTTCAATTAGAAGAAGATCACATTTGGCTAATTTGAGACCAGATATAAAGTTCCAGGAATTGCGGGGCAATATTGAAACTAGACTTTTGCGAATTGATGATGTGGATGCTGTTGTGGTTGCAAAAGCTGCTTTAGATCGATTGGAGCTAAAACCAGAACGAATGGACACGTTACCTGTTTCAATTCTTTTGCCACAAGTAGGGCAAGGAGCTTTAGCTGTTGAGTGTCGTGAAGAAGATTTTGAGATAATTCAGATGTTGAGAAAGACTGAAGATCAGAAAGTCAGAAGTGCAGTTGATGCGGAAAGATCGTTTTTGGCTGAAGTTGGATCGGGGTGCAGTTTGCCAGTAGCAGCTCATGCTGTTTTCAAAAAAGAAGAAATTCTGTTGAAAGCTTCTATTGCATCTGAAGACGGTATGACACTTATAAAAGTAGAAGACTCAGGAATCGATGCCAATGAGCTAGGAGTAAAAGTTGCAAACAAGCTTTTAAATGAAGAAGGTGGCAACCGTTTACTAAATGAGAATTTGTGAATTCAAAAAAAACACTATTAGGTAAATCTCTTGTAATTACTAGATCGCTTGAGCAATCTGAACCACTATTCTCTGAGTTGGTAAGTATGGGAGCGAAAGTAATTTCAATTCCATTAATTACCATTACCGACCCCATAGATGGTGGAAAAGGACTTGAAGAAAAAGTAAAAAATTTTGATTCTTATAAATGGGTTATAGTTACTTCTCCTAACGGGGCAATGAGACTTTTAGAGACGGTAAAAGTTTTTGGAAAAAATCATTGGCCGAGAGTAGCTGTAATTGGTGGATCAACAGCTGAAGTTTTTGAGCAGTCTGGAATTACAGTCGACTTAATTCCTGAAAAGACTTTTTCTGAAGGCTTTCTTGCGGTATTTCCAAATCCAGAAAAAGAAGATGACAAAGTTCTTTTAGTGCAAGCTGAGAGCGCTAGATCTCTACTTTATGAAGGGTTAATAAAAGTAGGTTGGAGTGTAGATAAGACTGTTGCATATCGAAATATTAATACTGAAGTTGAGACGAAATTATTGCTTGAAGCAAAAAATGCTGATGCAATAATTTTCACGGCCTCATCAGCAGTTAATCGTTTTCATGAACTAATGGGTTCTGCCCAACCACTTAATGCAGTTTGCATAGGACCAATTACTGGTGAGAGCGCTCGAACTTTAGGCTGGAAAGTCTTTGAAGCAAGAGAACAATCTATAAAGGATCTGATTGAAGCTGTAAAACAATGGGCGGGGTCGTGACAATCCCTTCGTAGGCTTTGAGTATGAGTATTAATGCGCAGTTTCCGAAATGGCGGTCTCGGAGACTTAGGCGTACGAACGCGATACGGAGACTGGTGTCTGAAACACAGATTTCTGTTAACGATTTTGTTGCACCTCTTTTTGTTAGGGAAGATATTAAAGAACCGCAACAGATTTCTTCACTGCCAGGTGTTTATCAACACACGCTCGAAAGCTTGAAACTTGAAGTTGACTCATTAAGAAAACTTGGAATACCAGGTGTCATTTTGTTTGGGATTCCTAAGTCAAAAGATGAATTCGGTTCAGGAGCCTGGGATCCAGATGGGATAGTTCAGTTAGCACTCAAAGATTTAAAAGAAAATTTTGGCGACGATATGACACTTATTGCGGATTTGTGTGTAGACGAGTACACAAATCATGGTCATTGTGGAGTTTTGTCACCAGATGGAACGGTTGATAATGATGCAACGCTTGAAATTTATAATCAAATAGCTTTAGCTCAGGCGGATGCTGGTGCTGACATCTGCGCACCCTCAGGAATGATGGATGGACAAGTTTCTTCGATCCGCAATGCACTGGATTCAAGCAGTCACACTCAAACTATTATTCTTGCATATTCCGCAAAGTATGCGTCGTCTCTTTATGGACCATTTCGGGATGCGGTAGATGTAATTATAAAAGATGGGGGAGACCGTCGTGGTTACCAACAGGATTATGCAAACTTGCGAGAGGCTCTAACTGAAATTAAAGCTGATATTTCTGAAGGAGCGGACATTGTAATGGTCAAGCCAGCATTGTCTTATTTAGATGTTATTGCAAAAGCTAGAGCAGAAGTTGAAGTTCCAATAGCTGCGTATCACGTAAGTGGTGAATACTCTATGGTTAAAGCAGCTGAAGCAAACGGTTGGCTAGATGGTGAATCAGTAATGATGGAACATTTACTTTCGATTAAAAGAGCAGGAGCTGACATAATACTTACTTACGCAGCAAAGCAAGCTGCTGAGATTTTGCAGGATTAAACACGGGTGTCAGATAAAAACCAAACTTTGTTTGAACGAGCAAAAAAAGTCATTCCCGGCGGTGTTAACTCTCCTGTTCGTTCTTTTAGTTCTGTAGGAGGGATTCCTTATTTTGTAAGAAATGCTGAGGGGCCTTATGTCTGGGATGAGGAAGGTCACAGGTATATCGATTACGTCCAGTCCTACGGACCGATGATTTTAGGACATTCACATCCAGCTGTGATAGAGGCAATAAATAAAGCAGCATCATGTGGTACAAGCTATGGTGCTCCGACCGAAAAAGAGATTATTCTCGCTGAGACAATTATTGAACGAGTAAAGGGCATCGAATCCATTCGTTTTGTAAATAGTGGGACAGAAGCAACTATGACAGCTTTAAGGTTGGCACGTGGTATTACTAACAGATCTAAAATAGTCAAATTTTCGGGTTGTTATCATGGCCATTCTGATACTTTGCTGGCAGCTGCTGGAAGCGGTGTCGCTACTCAAGGCATCTCTGGAAGCGAAGGGGTTACAGAAAGCGCAGTATTTGACACAGTAGTTGTTCCATTTAATACGGTGCCAGAAATAGATCAATCAATTGCTGCTGTAATCGTCGAGCCTGTTGCAGCGAATATGGGTCTTGTCGAACCTGAATCTGGGTTTCTTCAAGAGCTTAGAAAGGCTTGTGATTTGGCAGGAACTCTTCTTATTTTCGATGAGGTGATCACAGGGTTTCGTTTATCGTCTGGTGGTGCTTCTAGCTGGTTTGACGTAACTCCTGATATATGGTGTTTTGGAAAAATTATTGGTGGCGGTTTACCGGTAGGAGCTTTTGCTGCAAGACAAGAGTTGATGAGTTATCTGGCTCCAATTGGTGGTGTTTACCAAGCAGGAACTTTGTCAGGTAATCCTTTGGCTATGGCCGCAGGGCAAGCCACGCTTGAGTTATTGGGCAAGTCTGAGTATGAATATTTGGAATCAATTGCAAATCGTCTAGTCCAAGGTTTAAAAGAAGTTACTTCGAAAAGTAATTTTGAAATTTCTACACCGAGAGTCGGTCCACTAGTTGGCATTTTCTTTAGTGATAAGAAACCTAGTAATTTTGAGGAAGTGCAACCGATAGCAGAAAACGGGCTTTATCCGGATTTTTTTCATGGAATGCTTAAACGTGGAGTTGCTTTAGCTCCCGGACCATACGAAGTTCTTTTTCCGAGTTTGGCTCATACAGAAAAATTGATAGATGAAACAATTGAAATAGCTTCGGATGTTCTAAAAGAAATTTCACCTACAAGAACTTAGAGATCCCTGAAAATTTTAAATCTTTCTAATAGTTTCTCAGTTGAAGAATCTCTAGTGACTGTCTTTTTTGAAGAAGAAGTGCTGCTCATTTCAAGCTCTATGTCGGTAGCGACATTTTTGCCCAATTCGACTCCCCATTGGTCGAAAGGATTTACACCCCAAATAACTCCAGAAGCCACAGTTCGATGTTCATAAAGTGAAATCAACTGACCGAGAATGAAAGGTGTAAGTTTCGGAGTCAAGATAACAGTTGAAGGCCGGTTTCCTTCTAATTTTTTTTCACGCATTAAATCTTCTTCCTCAATATCGGAGCCAAACGCTAAAGTTTCAGATTGAGCGAGTAAATTTGCGAAAAGACTATTTTGTTGTTCTTGGTGGGAATCGTCATAAGAACTAGAAAATCCCAGCATTTCACAAGGAACTACATCAGTGCCTTGATGTAGAAATTGGAAAAATGCATGTTGACTTTCAGTTCCAGTAGCTCCCCAAATCACTGAGCCAACTGAACTACCGAGTCCATGTTCATCATTTCGGTTGTTTTTTCCCAAGCTTTCCATCATAAGTTGTTGCAAATATGGTGGGAAATTTGACATCTGGCTACTGTAAGGAATTACTGCCATAGTCGGATAATCAAGAAATGACCGATTCCATATATCAGTTAGTGCAAGAAGTAAGGTTCCGTTAGATTCGAAAGATTCAGAAACGGTTTTGTTATCAATTCTGTTCATTCCTGAAAGTAGGTGAAAGAATTCATCTGGCCCTATGGAGATCATAAGAACTAGACCCGCTGCAGAGGACAGGGAAAATCTTCCTCCAACCCAATCAGGTAGATCGAAAACCATAGATTCTTCAAGTCCGGAATTGATGGCTTTATCTCTAGAGCTAGTGATACCAACAAAATGTTTAGGCAATCCCGTAGCAACCATTGCGCCTTTGAGCCATTCTTTAGCATTTTCCATTAACAAAAGCGTTTCTCTCGTATTAAAAGATTTTGACGTGACTAAAAAAATTGTTGTTTCAGGGTTTAATCCATCAAGAGTTCGGTCTAGATCTACGGCATCAATACTTGAACAAAACTTAATTGTTATTTCTGAGTGAGTAAATTTTGAAAGCGCTTCGTGAGCCATAGAGGATCCTAAATTTGATCCTCCAATTCCTAAAGCAACTACAGATGTAATGGGTACTCCTGTCGCTCCTAGTAATTTTCCGTTTCTAATATGGTGAGAAAATTCTTCCATTTTCTCTAAAGTTTCGGCAATCTTCGGAACTACATTTTTGCCTTCAACTAGAATTTTTGAGTCTTTAGGTGCACGGAGTGCAGTATGGAGAGCAGGTTTTTTTTCAGTCGAGTTGACTGGACTTCCAGCCATCATGTCTACGAAGAATTGGTTGATTTTGCTTTCTTCTGCAAGATCAGAAAGAAGTTGGATTGTTTTCGAATTGACTGTTTGTTTAGATATATCTACCCAAAGGTCTTCAAATGATGTGGAAAAGTCACTTCCTCTATTTGGATTTTCATTAAAAAGTTCGAAAAGGGACTTTTTAGAGATTTCCTTGCGGTGCTCTTCGAGGCTCGACCAAATTTGATTTTTGTTACTAGAAGAATACATATAGGTATTCTCACTGGTTTATTAGTCCAAAACTATTAAAAAACAAACTTTTAGAAAATTACAATATTATTTTAGTCATTAACTTTCTGTTCAGGGATCATTCGAACGATTGAGGCAATGGTGCTATATGCAACTTCATCTAACCCTTTTTCGTTTTCTTTCATTAGATTTGCCATAACTTTTAGTGCCCACTCCATTAAAGTTTGTGATCGCATTCCGACCCTTGTTAGCTCCCTAATTAAAATTGGATTACCAATAATTTTTGCAAATAACCTTGCCACTTTGAAGTACAAGCCGTATTCCTCATCAAGCAAGTCGGGATAACGTGTAAGGATAGAGTTGTCTTTCTGAGCATTAGCTTCTGCAAAAAGAGAAGCTGCTAGTCGGCCTGTTTCATATGCGTAGTCAATACCTTCACCATTGAAGGGATTGACCGAACCAGCAGCATCACCGACTAATAACCAGTTGTGGCCTGCTTTTGGTCCCACCGACCCTGCCATTGGTAGACGTCCACCTGTGGGTGGCTCAATTGGTTCAAGAGGATTTATTTCCCAGTAGTCAGGGAGAGTTAATGCGAATTCATTAAATAAATGGGTCGTGTTGATATCTCGATAATCTCTGAAAGTAGAAAGAAGACCGATACCGACATTAATGGTGCCATTTCCGACTGGGAATATCCAACCATAGCCTGGCATTGAATTTCCATGTCTATCTTTCACATCCAGAGCAGATTCAATCCATGGTTCTTTATCCAAAGGACTTTCAAAATAACCTCTAATAGCCATTCCCATTGGATATTTCTTATTTCTGTTGCTTCCTAATGATCTACCAAATCTAGAGTTTGCTCCATCAGCAACTGCAATAAATTTTGCTTTAAATTTTATGTTTTTACCACTGGAGTGGTCTAAGGCCAGAGCACCTTCAATTCCGATGCCACTTTTATCTAGTGGGCTGACCGCTTCCATTCCTTCAAAAAAATCAGCGCCTGCCTTTACCGCATTTTCAACCACCATTGCATCTAGGTCACATCTTCTTACTACGTATCCATAAGATGGGAAGGTAGGGTGATCCGGCCATTTCATTTCAATGCTTTTATTATGAGCGATAGCCCGGAGACCTTCGTATTTGTGATATTCATTCAGCTCTTGACTTAAATTCATTTCGGACAACTGATGAACTGCTCTTGGTGTAAGCCCATCACCGCAAGTTTTTTGTCGAGGAAAAATTTTTTTTTCGATTATTGCTGTATGGAGACCGGCTTTTGCCGCCCAATACGCGGTAGCTGCACCTGCGGGACCGCCTCCGATTACTAATAAATCATAAGATTTTTCTGACATTTGAATCAAAATTTCTAATTAAGAAGACTTCTTAATGTGTTTCCTCAAAAATTTCTGCGATTTCAGAACTAGTTATAGTTTCTGCATCAAAATACATATCAAGATCCATTTCGCCCGTTTCGATAGTGTGATCAAGCTCTGTTGCTAAAATAACAGCTTCTTCTGAGTCCCCAAAAACAGCTCTTTCGTGTAAAACAACACTTATTATTTCTTCAGCATTAAGAACATCGCCAAATGCTGGCATTCCTCCAGCTACTATCCGACCTCTTTCCGGGTCACCGTAAAGGTTGCCTACACCGAAACCATCGGAACCTTTTGTTATCCACTCGACCATCTCCTCCATATGAGGAAACGTAATCATTACTTCACCATCATTTAACTTATATCCAGCACCACCATCACCGTTAGCACCATGGCAAGAAGAGCAACGTTGAGCATATATTTCTGCTCCGTGCTGGAGCACTCCTGTAGCTTCAACATCAGGACGCTCAAGAGTTCCTACATAAACAATCGCCCAAATCGGAAGGCAAAGTAAGGCTGACGCCGCCCACCAGGGAATCTTGTTTCTAGTTTTTGCAGCATTAACATAGGGTGCATCTTCTACGATAATAATGGTTTCTTCACTTTTTTGAGGTGAGGTCTCAACTGGTGAGTCGATTTCAGTTGTAGGGGTAGCGTTTTGTGACTCATCTATTTCTGACGAGTCGTCACTTGAAGGCGCTTGCCCTGTCATTCTTTCACGGGCGCTTTTAGATCGTTTTAAAAGGTGCTCTGGTATTTCGACCAATTTTTTCTCCGGTTTATTGCTGGTACCTAAGTTTAAAAGTTTTTAACCGATGACGGCAGGATAGCCGTGACGAAGGTCGACATGACGTTGATAGTCATTTTATTTTATTCTTTGGATTTGGATAAAAAAAGCAATCTTTGGGTTTCTGAAGTGATAAAAAATCTTCAAAGTGTTTCACGGAAAGTGTTGTAGCGAGTACGCCCGAGACTCAGCCAACCTGTAAGATGGTTATGTAACTTTGTGCAAGTTTTCACAAAGTTTTTGCAATTAAAAACCCAGTAAAAGACTCCAGAGAGGAAAAGTTCGAATGGTCGCATTCGCCGTGTCGATAATCGTAACGGTGATCCTTGTATGGAGTTTCTACACGTATTTAAGACGCTGCCCAGCGGAAAAAGAATTTACCTGGGGTGAGGCAATGCTTTTTGCCACTTATGTATTTTTTATTTTGTTTTGGGTCTATGGAGTAGTACCTCATCAGTGGCTCACTTGGGCTGATAGTGAGTTAAATTGGCGTCCTGATCGTTTTATAGTTGGCCCTGAACTTCCTTGGACAGGTGAAAAAGGAATCGTTGAATGGACTCTGCCTTTTACTATGACTTATCTGGTGATACGTGATGTCGTTGCAGTATTAATTTATGGTATTGCTCTGGCAGGTAATGTTGTTTGTTGGAGACATTGGCAAAATCGCGGAGTTGAAAAAGAACAAGTGGAAGATACATCTGAGTATGGACGACCACTTATTAAAGAAGGAATAGGCATATGAGCGTCACCGATGCCAACCCACCTCATCCAACTTTTGTTGACGATTATATTTTGCATCAGGTAGATAATGAATGGTTGGAAGCAGCCGTCAAACCAAAACAATTTATCCATATCGATCAAGCAGAATGCATCATGTGTGAAGGGTGTGTTGATATTTGTCCATGGAAATGCATTCATATGGTAAGCCCGAATGCAGTGGCCGATTCGGTAGGTACAGAAATTCCAGGAAGAGATCCAAGTGACAAAGTAATTTTTACAATCGATGACGATGTTTGCACTCGTTGTGCATTATGTGTGGATAGATGTCCAACAGGGGTGATTATTTTAGGAAAATTAACAGATGCATCTCCGGAGGGGGATACTCACCAGAGAACTACGAGCCATGGTTATGGCTATGGGATGCGTCTGGCATGATTCAATGTAGAACTAAGAAATTATTAAAGGGAGCGGAATAAATGGCTGAGACAAACGGTGATAAAGCCACCGGTCAGGCATTAAAAGAGAAATTGGGTCAGGTAGGAGAAAAGGTTCAAAATTCTCAGACATGGGCAGCTATTTTTAGACCTGGTTCAATTTTTAGAAAGGGTTATACAGATAGTCCAAGAAATCGTTCATATGTCATAATGAATAGCGTTTTGTACCATCTTCATCCGGTAAAGGTAAAACGTCATGCTGTAAAGGTCAGTTATACACTTTGTTTGGGCGGCTTAAGCTTTTTCTTATTTATTTTCTTGACGGTTACAGGAATTTTTCTCATGTTTTTCTACCGGCCGACTGCTGCGCAGGCCTGGGATGATATTCAAACGTTACAAACAGCAGTTGGTTTCGGACTTTTGGTTAGGAACATGCATCGTTGGGGAGCTCATTTAATGGTTCTGACGGTTTTCTTACATATGGCTCGTGTTTTCTATCATGGGGCATACAAACCTCCTCGGGAATTTAACTGGGTTATTGGTGTAATTTTGTTGACGCTGACTTTACTCTTGTCATTTACCGGGTACTTGTTGCCATGGGACCAATTGGCTCTTTGGGCAGTGACAGTGGGAACAAACATGATGGGATATACACCCGTTTTTGGAGAACAGGTAAGATTTGTTCTTCTAGGAGGCGTGGAGATCGGTACTGATACCCTTCTACGTTGGTACACGCTTCATGTATTGATGCTGCCCTTTGTTTTAGTCATATTTCTTGCTATCCATTTTTGGCGTGTCCGAAAAGATGGCGGAATTTCTGGACCCCTTTAAGTCGAGGATAAGAAATGGTTGAGATCCCAGAGCATTTAAGAAAACGAGCTGAAGCAGCTCGAGCTAAAGCAGAAGCAGTTAAAGGTGGTTCCACAGCGGATGGAACGGAAGAAACTAAAGCTGACATAGACGCTCCATCAGAAAACCCAAGCTCAGGTGATGAAAAAATTCCCGCGCACTTGCTTGATCGCGGGGTGCCGGCTTCTAAACAACCTCCAACTAAAGATCCATCAATTATTCCGCCAAGCCAAACTGGGCCGCAAGCTGGTGAAGGTCCCGACGGACACAATCAGAGACTTTTAACAGTCGTCAAAGCCGGTTCAATTCAGGACGTAAAAACCACTCCTACTGACAAGGTTCATGTCTGGCCACATCTTTTGATCGCAGAGTTTCTAGCAGCTTTGGCAATTACTCTTTTTACGACCCTTTTCTCTATTGTCGTCAATGCACCACTTCTGGAGTTAGCTGATTTTAATAGAACACCGAATCCGTCTAAGGCTCCTTGGTACTTTCTGGGGCTTCAAGAGTTGTTAACTATGTTCCATCCCATGGTTGCTGGAGTAACGATTCCTGGCATGGGGATTTTCTTATTAATTATGGCTCCTTTTATTGATAAGAATCCCTCTAATAAACCTGAACATCGTAAGTTTGCAATTTCTTTGATGACAGTTCATCTAATGTTTTGGGCTGTCTTAGTAATGATCGGTTCTTTTTTCCGTGGTCCTGGTTTCAACTTTGTCTTCCCTTGGGAAGGCGGATTGTTTTTCGAGTTGTGATGCAAATGTTACTTATTAAATCATTTTTCAAAAAAGGTTACGGTGCTTGATATGGCTACGATCATTGCTGCCATAATTCTTGTTGTTTTAGCAGCATTAGTGCTTTTGGGTGCCTCACGTAGAAGAGATCACCATGCTGTTGGCTTGTCGAGAGAAGCACGCCTTCGCGATAAGCCGAACCCCTCTTTGGTTTCAGACGATGAAGGATTAACGGGTCGTGAATTTGAACAAGCAGCTTTGGAAACTCAGAAGGACGAACAAGTAGAAATTGTAGAGACAGTTCCTCCTGAACCATTTGTTGCACCGGATCCTATGGCTGTTGGTGTTTCACGTCGACAGTTCTTTAATCGTGGAATAGTCGGGATGATGGGTCTTTCGATAGCAGGTTTTGGAGGTGCTTCTCTAGCTTTCTTATGGCCTCAAGGGGTAAGTGGTTTTGGTTCAAAAATTAAAGTTGGAAATATTCCTGAAATCATTACAGAAATAAAAGCTAATAATGGATTTTTATACAAACCTGAAGGGCGAATGTGGTTGACTGCTTATCCAAATGGTGCAGTTGAAAAAGCAAGAAGTTCATACTCCTCAAGTGAATTATCTGGAATGGCTGCCGGAGTGGACCAAGGTTTTGAAGCAGGTGTAGTTGCTCTTTATCAAAAATGTCCTCATTTAGGTTGCAGGGTTCCAAGTTGTGTTTCATCCCAATGGTTTGAGTGCCCCTGTCATGGTTCTCAGTACAACCAAGTGGGCGAAAAACGTGGAGGACCTGCACCTCGTGGTATGGATCGCTTCGCTGTAACAGTAAATGATGGTGTTCTTACAGTTAATACCGGTGCAATTATTCAAGGTCCACCAATCGGTACAAATACTACAGGTCAAGAAGCTGAAGGTCCGAATTGCATCGGACAAAGTGATCATTAGTGGAGAGATGAGAAGTTTGTGAATCCAATAATTATCATTGCTAATACTCAAAGAACAATTGGTTTGGTTCTCGCTATTGTCGTAGTAATCGGCATGTTGATTTATTTGCTTTTCAATTTCCGGATAGGTAAAAAAGAAGTCGGATCTGAAATTGACTTAGCGGCTAACCGGGTTCCTTACGCTGATGACGATGAACTTGAAACCCGCATTTTAGATAAGGCACTCGGATGGTCTTTTGTTTTGATTGCAGCAACCGCTTTAGTTCTACCGCTTTATTGGCTTATGGAACCTGCACGTCAAGAAAATGCTGCAAGAGGTTGGGTTGGACGTTTTGAAAGCCGTGGAGCTAATAGTTACGAAGAAGCCTGCTCGGGATGTCACGGACCAAATGGTGTTGGAGGTGTTGCCTCATTTACTTTGTCTGATGCTGACGGCCAGTTCGTTGCTCAAGTGCAATGGAAAGCACCAGCGTTAACGAGCGTATTATCCAGATTTGATGAATCTGAAGTTACTCATATTTTAAATTATGGGAGACCAGGGTCTCCTATGCCTGCTTGGGGTTTGCCAGGTGGAGGTCCAATGACCGAACAGCAGATACATCAGCTGGTTGTTTATTTAAGATCAATACAGCTCGATTCAGAAGAAACGAAAGAACAGGTTGAAAGTGGTATCAGAGATGGAGCTAGACGAATTATTATCGATAGTAATCCAAATCTTGTAGAAGTTGAAGAAATTGAAGCAGTCATAGATGAATGGCTGGAGGACGCTTCTTTGCCTTCAAGTAGTAATTATTTGACTTATGGGGAATTGATTTTTAATAATCAAGCAGGCCAGGGTGCGCATGGATGCGCTCGATGTCATACACCAGGGTTCTCTTACGGAGCTACTAGTTCTGAGAATGTAGATGTATTGATTGAAGAGTGGCCAAAACTTGTTGAGTCTGGAATCTTAAATAGTTATAGACCGGGGGCAGGTCATGTAGGACCTAGTTTGAGTGGAGTAGAAACCCACTTTTCAACACCTGAACGACAGGCTAATTTCATCCACTTAGGATCTGAACTTGGCGCTGGTTATGGAAATGCAAGGATGGGTTCAGGGGGAATGCCTGGTTTTGGCGGAAGAACCGATGATTTAGATGTAGTTGGAACAGTTACACGAAGCAGAGTGTTGACTCCTGAACAAATTGATGCGGTTGTAGCTTACGAAAGGAGCATGTAGTGATTGATCTCCTTACAACCTTGGGCGGCATCTCTTGGGATCTTGAAGTAAGAGGGATACTTGTTGTAGCTGTAGGTACGGTCATATTGATTGGTTCTGTTTGGTTGATAATCGCAACCAATTCAGGAGCACGACTTAGTACTTTAGTAACTCTTGCAGGACTAATGGGGTTTATGACAATCCTTGGAATTAGTTGGTGGCTCTATGGTTCAGGATGGAAGGGAGCAGATCCGAGTTGGCGAACGATTGATATTAATGTAGGTGACCTAAGATCGAGTGCTTTGATAGAAGCACGTGATTTGCCTGATCCAGAGGATCTTTTATCTGCTTATGAAATGGTTGTGCGGTCTCAAGATGAGATTGCAAATCTGGAATTTAATAAATTGCCAACTGAGTCTGACTATCCAGAATTAAGTTTGGAAGATTTAGCCGCATTACAAGCGGATAAGCAATTAAGAAATGAAACAATAACCCATTCCGAATTAGCTGCTGTATCGCCTGGTTTAGCTAAAAGTTACGGACTTGATGATTTGAATGGGTGGCGTCTTTTATCTACAGCAGAATCAGGCGATGCACAAGCACAAGCTATTGCTGATGTTTTGGCTCAGACTGATCTTGGGTTTGGAAGTACTTCTGATTTCAAAATCCTTGATTCCTACACTTATGGAGGTAAGCCGGAACTTAATGACAATCCGAATAGGTGGGACAGGATAAGTCTGTGGGTAACTAATACTGCACGAGTAACACATCCAACCAGGTACGCGGTTGTGCAGTTGCAAAGAGTGGTAGATCAACCTTCGATCCCGGGCATTGCACCACCAAGACCAGTTATTGACTCAGAGGAACCTGTTGTTTCCACGATAATGGTTCGTGATCTTGGTACAAGGCGATTACGGCCAGCGTTAGTTGCCATCGGATCATTTATTATTTTTCTAGCTCTCTGTTATTGGCTTCACGTAAGAGACAAAGAGCTAATGGCTAAAAGACAAGAATTCGCGTCAACAATCGAGTAGAACGATGAGGATAATCCAGCCTGTCTTCTCAAAGCATCGGAGGTGTTCATTTGACTAGCCAATATCTTCCAATCATAGCTTTGCTTGTTCTTGCAGTCTTGTTTGCTGCTATCAGTTTTGTAGCTTCTCGTCTGTTGGCTCCGCGTAGTCCAAACGATCGAAAACAAGCTCCATACGAATGTGGAATTATCCCTGCAGGAGAAGATCCAAATGAAAGATTCCCAGTTCGTTTCTATTTAGTGGCAATGATTTTTATAGTTTTTGATATAGAGATAATATTTTTCTATCCTTGGGCTTTATCTCATAGATCTTTGGGACTTTTTGGTTTAGTTGCAGTTGTTATTTTTGCTCTAGCAGTATTTGAATCATTTATTTACTTAATTGGAAAAGGGGCACTTGAATGGGGCCCAAATAAACAACTAAAACCAAAAGATGAAGTTGTTTCTTTGACAAGAAATACCTCTAATACAGTCCATCGTGTTGGGGTTCGTAAGGTTGGCCAAGACGGTCGTGATTTCCCAGAGGAAAGTTTTGAAAATCAAGAGGAGAGCAACTAATGGTACGACTACCTTTAATTGGAGATCTTGCGAAAGTTAACGGAGAAGGCTTGGAAGGGCTAGAGCATAACTTCATTACTGCACGGATTGAAAACCTTGTTAAGTGGTCTAGAGCGCGGAGTTGTTGGCCGGCGACTTTCGGTTTGGCATGTTGCGCTATTGAAATGATGGCCACTGGTGCTGCACATTATGACTTAGCTAGATACGGGATGGAGGTTTTTCGAGCTTCTCCCAGACAAGCAGATTTAATGATTGTCGCAGGACGTGTTTCCCAAAAAATGGCTCCAATACTGCGACAAATTTATGATCAGATGATGGAACCCAAATGGGTTATATCTATGGGTGTATGTGCTTCATCCGGAGGGATGTTTAACAATTATGCAATTGTCCAAGGGGTTGATCAAGTAGTACCAGTTGATGTTTATGCACCTGGTTGCCCACCTGGTCCAGAAACTCTTATGCACGCGATTTTGACTTTGCATGAAAAAATACAAAATGGTGAATTAACACGTAGACGTGAAGAAAATTCTGGTGGCGCGGCAATAGAGATTTCTGAATCTCCAAGGGAAATAATTCAGCCTATTGAATTGGAGTCTCAGTGAATGTTCCAACTGTCTATACGTTCGGTCAACGGGTTTTATATCCAGAAGTTGAAGAGCTCATCGGTTTAGTCACAGAGCTAAAACAAGAAGGCTTCAATATGGTTGTTGATTTAACAGCGGTTGATTACTTCTCTTTTCCAACTCGTACAGATCTACCAGAAAATGTGAAACCGGAACGTTTTGAAGTCGTCATTTCAATGATCAATCATCAAACCCGTGACCGTGTACGTCTCAGAGTCCAAATTCAGGAAGAAAATCCTGTAGTCCCTTCTTTATTTGATTTGTATCCCGGAACCGAAGCAATGGAACGCGAAGTTTTTGACATGTTCGGCATTAACTTTTCTGACCATCCTGATCTGACCAGGATTCTCATGCCAGAAGATTGGGTAGGTCATCCTTTAAGAAAAGATTTTTCTGTCGGGGAAATACCTGTTCAGTTCAAAGCTAGTAAGGCAAAACGATGACACCCGAAGTTGTAGAGACCGGTAGTCAGTCTTCATCTGTTTTAAGTAACGATGAAAGGGTTCGTCTTCGCGAAGGTAGTGCAGTATTGAGAATAAGTGAGTCAGATGCCACTTCTAAAACTGGAAATAAAATTACTGAAACTTCAGACCCCTCAGAAGAAACTCGAATGATTCTTAATATGGGGCCGTCTCATCCTTCAACACATGGGGTTCTCAGACTCATATTGGAGTTAGAGGGTGAAACTGTTGAACGTTCAAAACCCGTAATTGGCTATCTGCATACAGGAATGGAAAAAACTGCTGAGACACTTTCATATACACAAGGTTCGACCAATGTGACAAGAATGGATTACGCCTCTCCACTTTTTACAGAACTTGCATTTTCTCTAGCAGTAGAAAAACTTTTAGAGATTGAAGTACCTCCCAGAGCAACATGGATTCGAATGCTCATGTGTGAGCTGAACAGAATTAGTTCACATTTACTGTTTCAAGCAACAAACGGTATGGATCTTGGCGCAGTCTCAATGATGATTTACGGATGGCGTGAAAGAGAAGAAGTACTTAGATTCTTTGAGAAAGTCACAGGTTTAAGAATGAACCACAACTACATCCGCCCAGGTGGAGTAGCAGTGGATCTACATGATGGCTGGCAGACCGATTTGAGAAACCTTTTAGAAATAATTCCACCGAGGCTTGATGAATATGATGATTTACTAACCGGTCAACCACTATTTCAGAAAAGACTTCAAGGCGTAGGTTCACTGAATACCTCTGAAGCACTCGCCTTATCAGCAACAGGACCGATACTCCGATCAACTGGTTACGACTGGGATTTAAGAAAAGATGAACCTTATTTGGCCTATGACCAAGTTGATTTTGATGTAATTGTAGGAACCCATGGTGATTCTTTTGACCGTTTTGCTATTCGATTAAATGAAGTTCGCGAATCCTTACGAATAGTTGAACAGATATTGGATCTAATGCCATCGGGTGATTACCGGATTCAAGACAAAAAAATAACACCACCACCACGTGCTCGTATTGATGAGTCAATGGAAGCATTAATTCATCATTTCAAAATATTTACCGAAGGATTCCACGTTCCTCTTGGGGAAGTTTATGCAGCAGTCGAATCACCTAGAGGGGAATTGGGTTGTTATCTAGTTTCTGACGGAAGTCCAAATCCTTATCGAATGCATATTAGAGGACCAAGTTTTGTAAATTTACAAACTTTGCCCCACCTAATGAGAGGTGGACTAATCGCGGATGCAGTAGCTGTGATTTCTTCTATTGACCCGATTATGGGAGAAGTTGATCGATAATGAGTTTTTTCAACGAAGAGAATGAAGAAATTGCGAAAGAGATCGTTGGTCGATATCCGGTCGCTAGGTCTGCACTTATACCTTTACTTCATTTGGCGCAAGAACAAGAGGGTTGGGTTACTAAGCCTGCAATGGAACAAATTGCAGAACTCACTGGTACAACATCAGTAGAAGTATTAGGCACAGGTACTTTTTATGAAATGTTTAAGTTTCATCCAGTTGGAAGGTATTTAATCAAAGTTTGCACAAATATTTCTTGCCAGCTATTGGGTGCAGATGAACTTTTTGAACATGTTAAAAAAGTCTTTGACATAGAAGAAGGTAGTACAACAGAAGATGGTCTTTTCACTTTCGAAGAAGCTGAATGTGTTGCTGCTTGTACGGAAGCTCCTTGTTTCACAGTTAATTATCGTTATTTTCATAGAGCAACAAAGGAACTTTTTGATGAGGTCGTTATAGATCTAAAAGCAGGTGAAAGTCCTTTGTCTAAAGGTCGTGCTGATGATGAGGGAGCAATGCCCGAACACGGAACTTTAAGTCGAGTTCGTCAACAAATACCTAAGTCACGTTGTGCAGGAATTAAACCTCCAGAGGAAATAAAAGGTCCTCCAAACTGGATTGAAGAGGGTGTTTGAATGAGTGAGTCTTCTTTGCAGAGCGGTTATGTAGAACATGCACCTGGTTTTGTTGAAAATAAGGGTCCCAAACTTATTACAAGTCGTTTCAAACATACAGATTCTTTTACACTCGAAAAGTATTTGTCAACAGGCGGCTATGAAGGTTTGAGATCGGCACTTGATCGATCACCCAACCAAGTTCATGATGAAGTTAGAGAAGCCAGTCTTCTTGGACGCGGAGGTGCTGGTTTCCCCGCAGGAATTAAATGGGGATTTCCACCTGAGGGAGTTTGGCCTAGGTATTTAGTAGTCAATGGAGACGAAAGTGAAATAGGGACCTACAAAGACCGTTTGTTAATGGAAAGGGATCCCCATCAGTTAATAGAGGGAGTTCTGATTGCTTGTTATGCACTTGGTCTATCTCAAGCCTTTTTATATGTTCGAGGCGAAATGGCTCTGGCGCAAGAACGGATAGCTATTGCACTTGATGAAGCTTATGAAGCTGGTTACATAGGAAAAAATGTTCTAGATACCAAATTTTCTGTTGATGTAGTGATGCATTGGGGTGCTGGTGCATACATAGTTGGAGAAGAAACAGCGTTAATAGAAAGCCTTGAAGGTAAACGTGGAATGCCACGTTTAAAACCTCCTTATTTCCCAGCCGCAATTGGTTTATACGGTAAGCCGACGATTGTAAATAATGTTGAAACACTTTCCAATCTTCCTTGGATTCTTAACAATGGAGCTTCTGCTTATAAAGGATTTGGGTCAGAATCGTCACCAGGAACAAGAATGTTTGCAATTTCTGGTCATGTAAAACGACCAGGCGTTTATGAGGTTGAACATGGAGTTACTACCTTTAGAGAACTTTTTTATGGTGATAATTTTTGCAGAGGTATAAGAGATGACAATGAATTGAAAATGTTTATACCCGGTGGAGGTTCAGCTCCGTGGTTTTTTCAAGAACAACTGGATTTACCACTCGAAGCAAGTGCTGTAGGAGCTGCAGGTTCCATGCTTGGTTCAGGGGCAATGGTTGTTATGGATGAAACAACAGATGCCGTAAAGGCATGTTTAAGCATTGTGAGATTTTTTGCTCGCGAATCTTGTGGAAAATGTTCTCCTTGTAGAGAAGGAACTTCATGGGAAGAAAAAATTTTACAGAGGATCTTGGATGGGGATGGGAGACCTTCAGACATAGATTTACTTTTAGATATAGGTGACAATATAAGCCCTGGGCCTTATCCAGCTGCTTCTTTCCCAGATGAAGGTCTGGATGCAGTTCCCTTCCCGCCGCGTCAGACAACAATCTGCCCGTTAGGTCCATCATCTGTAGCCCCAATCGTTTCTGCAATACGAAGATTCCGAAATGAATTCGATGCTCTTATTACAAGACGTGATCCTATTCCTTTGTCCTTAGGCGTTGAAGAGGTGTTTACATGACAGATATCACATCTTCCGAAACTGCAGTTTTAATAACTGTTGATGGAAAACAAGTACTTGCAAAATCAGGTGAACTACTAATAGATGCTTGCGAGCGAAACGGAACGTATATTCCTAGATTTTGTCATCATTCACGCATGCAACCTGTTGGTATGTGCCGAATGTGTTTAGTGGAAATTGATACAGGTCGAGGGCCAGCTCTTCAGCCTTCGTGCATGATTGAGTGCACCAATGAGATGGTTGTAGATACTCAATCTGAAAAAACCCTTAAGGCACAAGAAGGAGTACTTGAATTCCTATTAATAAATCATCCTCTCGATTGCCCTATTTGCGATAAAGGAGGGGAGTGCCCTTTACAAGATCAGACTATGACTTTTGGAGCTGGAGAGAGCCGTTTTATCGAAGAGAAACGTACATACAGAAAACCCATTGCAGTTAATGAGAATGTTTTTCTAGATCGAGAACGATGCGTTCTTTGCGATAGATGCACGCGTTTTGCCGATCAAGTCGCTGGAGATTCCCTAATACATTTCATTGATCGAGGCAACAAGACTCAAGTTAATACCTATCCAGATCAGCCCTTTAGCTCTTATTTCAGTGGTAATACCGTTCAAATATGCCCGGTAGGGGCTTTGACAGCAGCTCCTTTTAGATTTAAAGCCAGACCATGGGATTTAACAGAAGTTGAATCTACAAGCACTTTTGACAGTGTCGGAAACAGGATTTCTGTTCAAGAATCAAGAGACAGAGTTTTACGTTTCACAGGTGTTGATTCTGACTCTGTCAACTGGGGTTGGTTAACAGATAAAGAAAGGTTTATTTTCGAGTCATACTCAAATGAAACTAGACTCGTTGAACCATTAATAATAAATGAGTTTGCCGAAGCTGAGAAAAATCAGTTTGTGCCAACTTCATGGGCTGAAGCCTACGAAAAATGTTTTACTGCACTAACTGAAACTACACCAGAACGAATAGCTGTTATTGGGGGAGCCCGATTAACTAATGAAGCTCAGTACGTTTGGAGTAAAATCACAAAAGGAATTATCGGAACCGACAACGTTGACGCTCAACTAGATGATGGATTTTCACCAGAGGTACTTCTTAGCTTAAACCCATCGACTATAGATAAAACTTGCAAACCAGGTGGGGTAATTATTCTTCTAGGCGCTGATCCAAAAGAAGAATTAGGAACTCTTTATTTAAGATTAAGGCATGCAATAGTTCAAGATCATTGCAAACTAATCGAACTAACTCCAACAAAAACGGGTTTGTCGAAATTAGCCACTCATTCAATAAGAATTCCACCCGGAAAAACTTTTGAGGCAGTAAAAGCATTGTCTGGCGAGTCTTCTGCACTCGAAGAAGAGATCCTCAAAGAGTTATTCGACGCTGGAAAAATAATTAAAAACAGCAATTCGGTTTCTGTTCTATTGGGACGCACCTCATTAGCAGAGACTTCTTCAATTATTGAAGATGGAGCTATAACATTGCAGGAATATCTACCAGAAGCCTCTTTCCTGCCTTTGTTAAGAAGAGGCAATATAAATGGTGCAATAGACATGGGACTTTCTCCAGGCTTATTACCAGGGAGATGCAATTTGGAAGAAGGATCAGCCGAATTACAAAATAATTGGCTAACTCGTCCCAATCGTAGAGGTTTTAACACTAAAGAAATACTTGAAGCTGCAATTAACGGACAAATCGATGTTTTGGTTCTTTTGGCATCGGATCCTGTAATGGATTTTCCTGACTCCCAACTGGTTCAAGAGGCTCTAGAGAGAATTGAAACAGTGATTGCAGTTGACATTTTTTTAACAGATAGTCTTCTTAAGGCTGATGTAGTTTTGCCAGCTGCTACTACTACAGAGATAGACGGTTCATTTACTAATCTTGAAGGCCGAATAAGTCCGATAAGGAGAAGTGTTACACCTCCGGGTACAGCTAGACCAGACTGGATGATTGGTTTAGACCTAGTTCAGTATCTTGCTCCTAAGACAGGTCCATCTACATTCAAAGAATTGTGTGAAGAAATTTCTTTAGTTTCGGAGATACATAAAGATTTCGATTTTTCAAAAGTTGGACAAATAGATAAAGAAGGGGTCGTTTTGAATAGAGGTTTGCAAAAAGCGCAAATCACATCAGTCAAAATTCCAAAACAAAAGGCTAATTGTTTCCGACTAGTAGTAACAAGAAGCATGTACGACAAAGGAGTTCTTGCTGCTCACAGCTCAGCCCTCCAAGGACTTGCACCTGGAGGTCAGATAAAAGCCAGTCCAGAAGATATGGAGAAACTCGGAATTACATCTGAATCAACAGTCCGTTTAATTGGTTCAAAAGGTGAAATCCGAACCAGACTTACTCCTGACCCAGAGACAACTCGCGGAACTATCCATGTTCTTTGGAATCAAGAAGGCCCAGATATTCGAAAACTTATCGATTCATCATTACCTGTAAATGATTTGAAGATTGAGAAAACATGATGATAATTGCTTCTGATCCACTTCTCAGTTCAGACATTGGTTTGTCGGTAATTGCTGTGATGTTATTAAAGGTTGTACTCGCTTTCGCATTGTTAATGGTTTCGGTAATGCTTGTGATTTGGTTCGAAAGAAAAATCGTGGCGGATATGCACAACCGTATAGGTCCTTCGCTAGCAGGACCTTGGGGAATATTGCAGACTTTGGCTGACGGAATAAAACTTTTTTTCAAAGAGGATCTATTACCTGAGCGCGCAGATCGTGTTGTTTTCCGTTTAGCCCCTTATCTTTCTTTAGTACCCGCTTTTTTATCTTTCGCAATTGTTCCGATTGGTGGCGACTTTACAAATGGTGGAGATGGAACGGTTTCTATCTTCGGGCATAGAACTCTTTTGCAAGTAGCTGATCCTCCAGTAGGTATTCTTCTTTTCTTAGCCCTTTCTTCTATTGCTGTATACGGAGTTATGCTTGCGGGTTGGTCATCAGGCTCAAAATACCCCCTATTAGGGTCAGTAAGAGCTTCAGCTCAGATGATTAGCTATGAAGCCGCTTTAGGTCTCTCTATGGCAACGGTTTTTTTATCTTCTGGAACCCTTTCAACAAGTGGCATAGTTTCAGGCCAAGCGACTTGGAACTGGAATCTAGTAGCAACAGGAGTGATTCCTTTTGTGATTTTCGTGATCGCAGGAACCGCAGAACTTAACAGGCCACCTTTTGATTTGGTTGAAGCAGAGCAAGAGCTTGTTGGAGGCTTTCATACGGAGTACAGCTCCATACGTTTTGCTTTATTTTTCCTCGCAGAGTTCATGAACATGATTACTATGTCCGCAATAGCTGTGACTCTTTTCTTGGGTGGGCCAAATGGTCCAATTTTAATAAAACAAATCTCATGGGTATGGCCAATACTTTGGTTCTTTTTAAAAGTGATGGCATTTTTATTCACTTTTGTCTGGCTTCGAGCCACTCTTCCAAGGTTGCGTTATGACCAACTTATGGATTTAGGTTGGAAATTGCTGATACCGGCTTCTCTAGGGTGGTTTCTTTTGATAGCGGCATTAAATATAGGTGAGGACAGAGGTTGGTCAACTTTTCTTGTAGTTCCCATTGGTTTACTCGTTCTTTCGTTGGCTGCTCTTTTATTGAATGGAGCGATCAAAAAAGCCAAGGATTCCAATCTACATGCTGCTGACCTTTCTGAAATATCTGAAGGGTTGGACCAATGAGTTATCTAAAAGGTTTTTTAGTCACGTTTCGTCAAATTTTCCAAAGCCGTGTCACAACTCCTTATCCAGCACAGAAACGTGAAAAACCGGAAAGGCTTCACGGACGGCATGTGCTCGGACGATATGAGGATGGCATGGAGAAGTGCATAGGTTGTGAACTTTGTTCCGGTGTTTGTCCTGCAAATTGTATTTATGTTAGAGGGGCAGACAATCCGATTGACAATCCCGTATCACCGGGAGAACGTTACGGCTTTGTTTATGAGATCAACTATTTGCGTTGCATTCATTGTGATCTTTGCGTTGAGGCTTGTCCTACGGGAGCTATTACGGAAAGCAAAATGTTTGAATTCTCTTTTACAAATCGGGATGATGCTATTTATACAAGAGAAGAACTTTTAGTTGATTCAGAGTCTGGTAAACCCAAACAGTTGCCATGGGAAGATTGGCGTGAAGGTGAAGATCTTATGACGTCTGGGTGGTTAAGGGCGACCTCTCCGAATGGAGATGCTTCTTATGAAGGTCAAATTGCCTGGTCAGGTGACTTGGGTTACGGAATTCGTAAAGCTGAGATAGGTCAAAGTGATACGGAAACTCAAGAAGAGGTGCAGTAATGGAAACAGTTGTTTTTTTAATAAGTGCGACTGTTATTTTAAGTGGTGCATTAGGAGTTATATTTTCGAAGAATCCTGTTCATTCAGCCTTATTCATGGTTCAGACTTTATTCGGAGTAGCTGTTTTGTTCGTCCTGTTAGAAGCGACATTTCTTGCAGCAATACAAGTAATTGTTTATGCCGGAGCAATAGTAATCCTTTTTGTTTTTGTAATTACTTTGCTAGGGATTGACAGGGCAGAAGATTTACAGGTCGAACCAATTTTTGGTCAAAGACCTCTAGCGGTTGTTGTGGGGGTTTCGATTTTTGGAGTTATTTTGACAGTTTTGATTGCTGCTGTTGGAGGTCCTACAGGTGTTCAAGAAGCAAATACTCCAATTGGGGATGCAACTGATAACACAAGAATCTTAGGAGAAGCATTATTTTCTACACATGTTTTTTCGGTAGAACTAACCGCACTTTTGTTAACGGTCGCGGTTGTTGGAGCAGTTGTTCTATCAACCCGTCCAACAAAACCACTGATATCAACTCCAGAGGAATATCAAAATGATGCATTAGAAGAAGAGCCAAAAGAAAAAGGTGGAGAATGATTATTACAACCACCTGGTATTTGTTACTGGCGGCAGTTCTTTTTTCAATTGGTACTACAGGTCTTTTGGTGCGACGTAACCCTTTGATCATGTTTATGTGTATTGAACTAATGTTAAATGCAGTAAATATCACATTTGTAAGTATTGGTTCTCATCTAAATGACCTAGGGGGTCAGTTAGCTGTCTTTTTTGTTTTAGTTGTAGCGGCAGCGGAAGTAGTTGTCGGTTTGGCACTAGTAGTTGCGATTATGCGAAGACGCTCAAGGACTAATGCTGACGATCTAAAGATCTTGGGTGGATGAAAATGATAGATCTAGTTTGGCTAATCCCCGCTTTTCCTCTTCTAGGTTTTTTAACTTTGATTTGTTTAGGTAGATCAGTAAGAGAACCGATTTCAGGATGGTTAGCAACGACTGCGATGGCAGGTTCTTTTCTATCAACTCTGATTGTTTTTATTGGAATGCTTTTAGAAGAAAATGAAAATAGACAAACAGTTTTTACCCTGTTCGATTGGATTCCAGCCGGAGATTTCAAAGTCGAGATAGGTTTTCTAGCTGATCCCTTATCAATAACGATGTGTTTGTTTATTACAGGAGTAGGCACTTTAATTCATCTTTATTCAATTGGTTACATGCATGGTGATTTGGATTTCAATCGGTTTTTTACGTATTTAAATTTGTTTGCATTCTCAATGTTGATGCTTGTATTGGGCGACAATCTTCTACTAACTTTTCTGGGTTGGGAGGGTGTTGGAGCTTGTTCCTACCTTTTAATTTCGTTTTGGTTCAGTGACCCAGCAAATGCAACTGCAGGTAAGAAAGCATTTATAACGAACCGGGTTGGCGACTGGGGGTTTATGGTCGCGATGTTTCTTATTTTCTTCAATTTCGGTTCACTTCAGTATCTAGAAATATTTGACATTTTAGGATCTAATCAAATCGCTGAAACCACTACTACGTTTATAGTTTTGATGCTTTTTGTGGGAGCTGTGGGAAAATCAGCTCAATTTCCTCTATACCTCTGGCTACCGGATGCAATGGCTGGTCCCACTCCGGTTTCAGCTTTAATTCATGCAGCAACCATGGTTACTTCTGGTGTTTACCTATTAATCAGAGTCAATCCAATCATGGTAGAAGCTTCTGCTTGGTCGACTGGGCTAATTGCTTGGGTTGGGGCTGGAACGGCTTTATTTGCGGCTTCTATAGCAGTCGCACAAACAGACATCAAGAAAGTTCTTGCATATTCGACTGTAAGTCAACTGGGTTACATGATTTTAGCAGTTGGCTGCGGCGCCTATACGGCAGCTATTTTTCATATGATCACTCATGCCTTTTTTAAGGCTCTGCTTTTTCTTGGAGCTGGATCAGTAATCCATGGCATGGACGGTGAGCAGGATCTTCGGCGTTATGGAGGTCTCCGTTCTTTGATGCCAATTACCGCTGGAACATTTATTATTGGTTGGCTAGCAATTGCTGGTGTCCCACCATTCTCAGGTTTTTGGTCCAAGGATGAAATTCTTGCTTTTGCATGGGACAAGAACCCACTACTTTGGCTTGTGGGAATAATAACTGCACTTTTGACAGCTTTTTATATGACTCGTCAAGTCATTCTCACATTTTTCGGTAAGCCTCGATATTTAGATGCTGGTGATGATGCTGGTGATGATGCTGGTGATGATGCTGGTGATGATGCTGGTGATGTGCAACCGCATGAGTCGCCTTGGACGATGACTTTACCTCTAATAGCTTTGGCATTTCTTTCAGTAGTCGGCGGTTTAATCCAATTACCATTTTCATCTTCAACTAAACGGTTAGAGCACTGGTTAGAACCAGCAACGTTTCACAATGAGACGCACCTGCATCTTTCGAGTTCCACTTTATGGGTATTGGCACTTTTAACTTTAGCTGCAGTGGCTATAGGAATAGGTATAGGCATTTCTACCTATCTTAAAGAAAAAATTGATAGGCAAATTTTTGAAAAGCCCATCTTAAATAATGCTTGGCATTTCGATTCCACAGTTTCAAAAGTGATGGGCGGACCTGGATTTAAAGCATTTGAAGCTGTAGCAAAATTTGATAAGAGAGTCATAGATGGTGCTGTTGATGGAACAGGGCAAATTGTTAAAAAGACTGCATTTATACTTCGACGCTCGCAGAATGGTTTGGTTAGAACCTATGCATTAGGTGTAGGAATCGGAGCCGTTGGTTTACTAATTTGGTTCTTATCAAGGACAACAATATGAGTGTCGTGATCGCAACTGCTTCCTCAGCAACTTTTCCAGTGCTTCCATCTTTACTTATTGTGCCGACTGCCGGTGCGCTAGTTGTGGCTTTCTTACCTCGCTCTAGAAAAGATTTAACAAAGTTAGTTGCATTAATATTTTCTACAACTACGTGTGCTTTATCGCTTTGGTTATTGAGTGATTTTGACTCTGACAAGCATTCAGAAATGTTTCAGTTTGTTTCTCGACAATCTTGGATTAGTGATTTCGGGATTTCTTGGACATTTGGAGCTGATGGAATTTCACTCTTTCTAATTATTCTGACCGGACTTCTATTCCCAATTGCTTTTCTTGCAGTAGATCCTGAGCATAACGACCGTTCATATTTCGCTTGGATGCTTCTATTGGAAGCTGGAGTTATGGGAGTTTTTTGCTCGTTAGACTTAATTTTGTTTTTCTTGTGTTTCGAAGTTGTTCTTGTCCCGATGTATTTCTTGATTAGTCGCTGGGGTCATGGAAATCGCTCTTATGCAGCAACAAAATTTTTCTTGTTTACTATGGCTGGCTCCGCACTAATGCTGGTTGGAATTATTACACTCGCATTTTTACATGCCGAGAGCGTGGGAGGTCCCATTACTTTCGATCTAATTGAGATTGCTGAATCGCAAAGTCTCGCCCAAGGAACAGCGCGTTGGCTGTTTTTAACTTTTGCTCTCGCTTTTGCAGTCAAGATTCCTATTTTTCCATTACATACATGGTTGCCAGATGCTCATACTGAAGCTCCTACGGCGGGTTCGGTAATTCTTGCTGGGGTTCTTTTAAAGCTTGGAACTTATGGCTTAATAAGATTCGGTTTATATTTATTCCCAGAAGCCTCTCATTTCTTCGCTCCAGTTTTTTTGACTCTGGGAGTGGTCGGAATTATTTATGGCGCCGTTGTGGCTGCTATGCAGAAAGATCTGAAGAGACTCGTTGCTTATTCATCGATTGCTCATCTTGGATTTATTGTTTTAGGAACGTTCGCGCTAAACACAGAGGCCATTGTGGGCAGTATTCTTCAGATGGTTAATCATGGTATTTCAACTGGCGCATTGTTCTTATTAGTTGGCATGATTTATGAACGTCGTCATACAAGGCAAATAGATGAGCTTGGAGGCTTACAACATTCTGCACCCCTTATGGCAGGTTTCTTTACTTTAGTAATGCTTTCTTCAATTGGTTTGCCTGGCCTTAATGGTTTCGTAGGAGAATTCCTAATTTTATTAGGAACGTTTACGGCTCATAGATGGTGGGCCGTTGTGGCCACAGTAGGTGTTGTTTTAGCTGCAGTGTATTTACTTTGGGCATATCAACGTGTTTTCCATGGTCCAGCAGAAAAAGAAAATGCGGAAATGACGGATCTAAAAACACGAGAGACTCTAGTATTGCTTCCACTTTTGGCTCTTATAGTTTTTCTAGGTATTTATCCGAAACCTGTAATAAACAGAATGGAAAACTCTGTAAAAACTCTGGTAACCCATATTGAAAAACATGTTTCAGATTTTGAAGAACCCCTTAACCGACAGTCCATAGGAGAAATCAAAATAGATATTCAACAATTAGAAGAGGGACACTAAAAATGTTTTTCGCTTCTAATTTTATTCCTACTCCTGAAATTGTCTGGTGGGCTTTATTACCGGTAATTGTTTTTGCAGTATCCGGACTGTTACTCCTTACAGTTTCATCATTGTTGAAAAAAGCAATTAGTTGGCTAGCGCCTACCATTACTTTGGCCGCCGGTATTTTTGCTTTATTTTCTGCAATTCCAATGTGGAATAAAATTCAAAATGAAGGACCGCTTGCGTTTTTAAATAATTCCGTTGGGGTAGACGGCTCTACTATTTTTCTCACATCATTGATCGCTATTGCATTAATTTCAACTTCTATTCTTGCCCGGCCATACCTTCAAAGAGAAGGTATTCCCGATTCAGAGTTTTATGTCCTCCTTTTAATTTCAGCTGCAGGCGGAGTTGTTATGGTCGGGGCTAATGACCTCATTGTTTTATTTTTGGGTATAGAAATTCTTTCTATAGCAGTTTATATTCTGGTTGCGCTTCATCTAAGAAAACTTGAATCCCAAGAGGCCGCAATTAAATATTTCTTGTTGGGTGCTTTTTCTTCTGCTTTTTTACTTTATGGAATCGCATTGCTTTATGGCGCCGTTGGAACTACAAACCTCATTGGAATAAAAAACTATCTAGCTACTTCGCTTCTGGTCGAAGATGGCATGTTGATGATCGGTTTCGCTTTAATGCTGGTTGGTCTGGGCTTCAAAGTAGCCGCGTTCCCATTTCATGCGTGGACTCCGGATGCTTATCAAGGCGCTCCCACGCCTGTTGTTATCTGGATGGCAGCCGGAGTTAAAGTTGCAGGGTTCGCTGCAATAATAAGAATTTTTCCTTTGACATTTGCTTCTTACGTAGATGATTGGCAAATTCCTGTAGCTGTACTTTCTGGTCTGACTGTTTTCTTTGGTTCTGTAGTGGCAGTTGTGCAAACGAATGTTAAAAGAATGCTCGCCTACTCTTCAATAGCTCATGCAGGGTTCATTCTTATTGGAGTACAGTCATCAAATCCGGATGGAACAGCTGCTGTACTGTTTTATTTATGCGTTTACACATTTCTTGCTTCAGGGAGTTTTGCGATAGCAACAGTTGTAGGCGGTGAAGGTGATTTAAATCACGATATAGAGGCATACAAGGGACTAGCTAAACGCAAGCCAGCTTTAGCTGCTCTTTTCACAATCCTGTTGCTAGGGCAAGCAGGAATTCCTTTCACAGGAGGTTTTATAGCAAAACTTGGGGTTATTTCATCAGCAGTTGATACCAAGTTTTATTTTCTTGCAGGAGTGGCGATGGTGTCAGCGGCTATTGCTGCATATGTATATCTTCGAATACTTCTGGCAATGTATTCAGATATTAATGAAGGCGAAACTGAAGAAATCTATGTTCCAAAAGGTGTTTGGGTAGTCACTTCTTTGTCTTCCGCTGTCATTATTTTTACAGGTTTCATCCCTGGGCCAGTCGTGGAAATGACCCGAGATGCAGTACCGATTTTGGTGGGAGGCTAGATGCTTGTGAAATATTTCATTCATGTCTTCCGAACGCCTGCGAAAGGATTAAATTACGGTAGTCTTCCTCGAGTATACAGCTTTGGCTTTTCTTATTTATCAAAGGTAATTGGGTCTTAAACGATGTCTGAATTTCTTCGCAATTGGCTTACAGTTTTAATCTTTGGCGGCGTAGGAATTCTTCTTGTGTCTGTTTTCCTAGGTTTGGGTAGCTTGCTTAGACCCAGTCGGGACACACCGCAGAAAAGAATTAATTATGAGTCAGGTGTTGATCCGCAAGGTGACATGTGGAGCCAAGCAAATATCAGATATTACGTTTTCGCTTTGATGTTTGTTTTATTTGATGTTGAAGCAGTATTTATTTTCCCATGGGCTGCACGCCTTGAGGTATACGGTCTTTTCGGTTTAGTCGAAATGTTTATTTTTATCTTTATCTTGGCTTTGGGACTCCTTTACGCTTGGAGAAAGCGGTTACTACGATGGGTCTAGTAGAAAATGGCAAATTGCCAGGTCCATTGACCAAGCTTTTGAATATAAGTCGAAAATATTCGCTTTGGGTGTATCAATGGGGGCTCGCATGCTGTGCAATAGAAATGGGTGCAGCTTTTGCTTCTCCACGTTATGACGTTATGAGATTAGGCGTGATTCCTTTTCCTGCAAGTCCACGTCAAGCTGACTTAGTTGTTATATCGGGGACAGTTACAGACAAGATGGCTCCAGCTGTTAGAAGGCTTTATGAGCAAATGCCAGAGCCAAAATATGTAATTTCTATGGGGTCTTGTGCCAATTGTGGAGGACCTTATTGGGATAGTTATTCGGTTACCAAAGGTGTCGATCAGATTATTCCTGTAGATGTTTATGTTCCTGGTTGTCCACCAAGACCTGAAGCGCTATTGGAAGGAATTGTTTTATTACAAGAACGAATAGCTTCAGAAGATATGACTGATCGGTGGAATCGAGATCCAATTGTCGTCACCTGATACTACCGAAGAAGAACTTGTAGAAGATCCAGTTGAGCCTCAAGTGGATCTCGTAATTGACGAAGAGCGCGATGCTTTTGTTGCCGGCATTACGAAAGATTTAGGTAGTGATCTCGTTGATTCGCATGTGGAGCCAAATATTGATGTGTGGGTACGAGTGACACAAGAGGCTTGGTTAGAAACCGCAAATATTCTTTTTGAGAAATACGAAATGAGTTTCTTTAGTTTCCTTTCTGCAATCGATTGGAAACCTTCACCATTCGGTCGTGAGATGGACGCGGTAATTGATAATCCCATTGATGATGAAATGGACGCTGAAGGTGAAATGGAATGGGGTATAACAGGAGGCGAAACACGGTTTCAACTACTTGCACGTGTTTATAACCCTGTCACAAATATTGGTATTAATGTAAAGGCTGACTTGGAAGGTGAATTTCCAGAAGTTGATACATGGATTCCTGTATATCCAGGTGCTAATTGGCATGAAAGAGAAGTAAAGGAGATGTTTGGAATTTCGTTTACAAATCATCCCAACATGGTGAATCTCTACCTACCTACTGAATTTGAAGGTCATCCACTTCGAAAGGACTTCCCTTTACTCTCGAGAAGAGCTAAACCTTGGCCCGGAATTGTTGATGTTGAACTTATGCCTGGTGAGGATGATGATAAGACAGAAGAATCAGGAGAAGACACCTGATGAATCTTGAAGCTTCAACCCAGCAGCTTTCTTATATAGCAAATCAAGCAAGCGATGCGAGAGTCAACATTGAACTTGAAACAGAAGGTATGACTCTAAATCTGGGACCCCAGCATCCAGCTACACATGGGACTTTACGAATAATTGTTCGTTTAGACGGTGAACAAGTTGTATCAGCAGACCCTGTGATGGGTTATATGCACCGAGGGTATGAAAAACTTACAGAGGTCAGAACCTATCCACAGGTAACGACTCTTGTAAATAGAATTGATTGGTTAGGAAGTTTTGCAAATGAAGTTCCGTTCATTCTTGCAGCCGAAAGGCTTATGGAGGTAGAAGCTCCCCCAAGGGCTCAATGGATAAGAACTGCATTGTTCGAACTGTCTCGAATAGCTAATGTTGTTTTGTTCTTAGGCGATATGGCAGTTCAATTAGGGGCGACAACTCCCGTTTTTTATGCATTCAGAGACCGAGAATTTGTTTTAAATCAGATTGAATCAGTGACTGGTGGAAGATTCCATCCCAATTTTGATCGGATAGGCGGAATAAAAGATGATCTACCAAAAGGCTGGATACAAGAGACCAAAGACGTGCTTGCCCGGATTCATTCTTTTTGTGACGAGATGCAAGACCTTGTAGTTGGTAATGAAATTTTTCAAACAAGAACTAGAGGTATTGGAATAATTCCTGCTGACATCGGCCTTACTTATGGTCTTTCGGGTGCGAATATTCGCTCTAGTGGAGTCGATTGGGATTTAAGGAGAGATGGAGGAGTCGGTCTGATTCACGACCAGCTGGATTGGAAAGTCTGGACACATCCTGATGGTGATTCATTTGCGCGTTACTGGGTGCGTCTACAAGAAGTTAGAGAGTCATGCAAGATGGTCGACCAAATTCTTGATGGAATACCATCAGGTCCGATAATGGCGAAAGTACCAAGGATCATAAAAGTGCCTCCTGGAGAAGCTTATGTAGAAACAGAGAATCCTCTTGGAATAATGGGTTATTACATTGTTTCTAAGGGTGATTTAGTTCCTTATAGAGTGAAAATACGTTCAGCTTCGTTTAATAATGTTTCAATTACACCATGGGTTTTGAAAGGTGTTTACGTCCCTGATGTCATTTCTATTTTGGCGAGTTTGTATTTCATTTTAGGAGATATTGACCGATGACAATTTTCAATCTGGCTATAGAACTCGCCTATTGGCAGCAAACTATAATCCGATCAGTTCTTGGATTGGTAGCGGTACTTCTTCCTGCAGGAACACTTGTTTATCTCTATTTATTCAAGATGATGAGTTTTATGCAAAGTCGATTGGGTCCAATGGAAGCTGGCCCCTACGGTTCGTTACAACTTTTAGCAGAAGTAGGAAAATTTCTTCAGAAAGAAGATTTGTGTCCAAAGGCTGCTGACAGAGTAGTTTTCAAAGCAGCTCCATTTGTAGTTTTAGCTTCAACTTTTTTGCTCGTTTTAGTTTTGCCAGCTGGACCAGATGCTTGGTTCATAAATATTGACACTGGTGTGTTTTTAGCTCTAGCAGTTTCGTCAATATCAGTGATTGGAATCCTCATGGCGGGTTGGGGTTCTGCCAGTAAATACTCATTGATCGGCGGGTTGAGAGCAGCGGGACAACTTGTTGCATACGAGTTGCCTCTTGTTCTAGCTGTAATGGGAGTTGTAATCCAGGCAGGTACCTTAAACGTTCAAGAGATTGTTCTGGCTCAAGCAAATGGAGAAATTTTTGGCTGGGGCGGGATAGGTAATCCTTTTTTAATTACACAATTCTTAGGTTTTATGATTTTTCTTGTAGCGGTTCAAGCTGAATTAACTCAACCACCTTTTGACATGCCGG
>Ga0206678_10000146_pt1 | contig 42021 bp, 41 predicted proteins | sample M180m12015metaG_FD_155453 | JGI IMG/M metagenome (GOLD analysis project Ga0206678, IMG submission 155453) | Ammonia-oxidizing marine archaeal communities from Monterey Bay, California, United States - M1 80m 12015 | ecosystem: Environmental > Aquatic > Marine > Intertidal zone | place: USA... | reverse complement strand
AGATAAAGAGCCCTCAGCGGCCCTAAAGGAAGAGCCCTCAGCGGCCCTAAATGAAGAGCCCTCAGCGGCCCTAAATGAAGAGCCCTCAGCGGCCCTAAATGAAGAGCCCTCAGCGGCCCTAAATGAAGAGCCCTCAGCGGCCCTAAATAAAGAGCCTTCAGCGACTAAAGAGCCTTTAGCCGGTGGAGGCAGAAATATTAGCCTGTCTGGAAAAGCTTCGGTAGATCTTCATCTGAAGTCTCAAGGATTGTATCTACCCAGCGGTGAAAGTGATGACCGCCAGCTTCATTACGCCCGAACAATACGTGCTCTTTCGCGCCTGTTTCCATGGCCTTCTGTTGCTTCAGGCCCGTGGCGTAGTCCTCTTCTGCTACGACATAACGCAAAAAATCCAGCTGATCGCGAGCAGCCTTTACCTGTGCTTCGTCTTTGGGTTCCTCCGCCATCAAGTAGTGCTGAACGGTGTAGGAGGTGCCCGGTGTTTCTCCTGGGAAAAGCTGGGATAACATTACGGCGCGTCCACCACCGTCGAAACCGGCAATTGAGATGTGCGGGAATATCGTCCATACACCTGCCGTCAGGTACTCCGTTGGCCAATCCTCTTCCGAGTCGCCCAGCATTTTTGCCATCCCTTTCATGGGACCCGCTACGCGTTGGTGTGGACCCCAGCTGTAATAGATTGCCTGGTTCGGAAAGTCAGACCCAAAAGTGTCCTTGTGAAGTATCGGTAAGTGGTAGAGGTCCAGATATCCATCGTAGGCGATCTTCCAGTTGGGACCTTCAACGACTTGACTGGCGAAGTGGTGCCATTTCTCAAAACCAAACTGCGCCAGCAGTTCATCATAGCCACACAGGAACAGTTCAATATCCAGTGTTGATTTTGGATCGATTGTTACCCAGATAAGCCCTGCCTTTTCAAGGCAGGGTAGTTCAGTTAACCCGTACTGACTTTTGTCAATTTCCCCGAAGTCTTTTGGCGCGTAGATGCCAATTAGGTCTCCATCTCCGTTATACGACCACGCATGATAAGGGCAGGTGAACCGATTGGTGTTGCCACAGCCTTCATCCATGACCTGCGCGCCGCGGTGGGCACACATATTGACGAAAGCTTTTACCTCACCATCTTCGGTTCTCGAGATCAGTACGGGGACGCCGCCTGCATTCATTGCCTTATAATCACCAGGTTCTTTCAATTCTGCGGTCATTGCGAGCATGAGGGGAACGCGTTTAAATATCTTGCTTATCTCTTGCTGCCATCGCTCAGTTTCGAAATAGTTTCCCACAGGGACCTTAAGCACATCGTCAGTCTGGGGTATGGTTCCAGCGTCTCCATGAACCATATTGGTTTTGGCCATCTCGATTAATTGTTCCCGTGACATTCGTGTCTCCTATTGCTGTTGATTTGTCATACATCAGGACGTTTAATAACCGACAGAGCTGACTGTTTCACAAAGATTACACCATAGGAGAATAGTATGTCATCAGATCTGTTTGATCTCAGTGGGGAAGTAGCGATTGTCACCGGCGCTGGTCGAGGTATTGGTGAGGGTATCGCTAAGGTTCTCGCAGATTACGGTGCATCCGTCGTTTGTGCGGCCAGAAGAACCGAGGAAATCGAACGTGTGGCATCTGAAATTGTTGCCGCTAATGGCAGGGCGATAGCCTGCACAGCGGATGTCACCAACGCTGCAGACCTGAATAAACTGGCACAGAGTGCCATAGACGAATTCGGACAACTGGACATGTGGGTTAATAACGCGGGTGGCTCAGCGGTTCAGGCGCCATTATTGGAGCTGGATCGCGATGAGTGGGACAACACGCTATCACTCAATCTGACGGCAGTCTGGGAAGCGACGCGAGTCGCCGCGAAACACATGAATGGCAAGGGTCGTATCCTGAACATTTCTTCCATCGCAGCTGAAGATGTGATTGAAGGCAGCGGCCACTACGCGGCGGCTAAAGCCGGCGTTAACATGATCACCCGGACTTTTTCAAAAGAATTGGGTCCAGGTATCAGGGTGAACGCCATTATGCCTGGATTTGTACCAACAGAGATCATGATGACTGCACTAAACATCACGAATGAACAGTTACCGATGATTGAGAAATCACTCAATCTTCCCTCCGGTCGTTTGGGTACACCCCAGGATCTTGGCGCAGCAGCGCTCTATTTACTGGCACCATCATCCGAATGGGTAACGGGTCAAGTCATTCGAATTTCAGGAGGTATGTAATGCCAACGACACGAAAGGTGGTGCTAACGAAGAGACCTGATGGTGAACCTGTTGAGGCAGATTTTTCGATTGAAGAAGCTGAATTGCCAGAGCTTCAGGAAGGAGAGGTACTGTTAAAAGTAGAGCACCTGTCGATTGATGCGTTTATCCGGACGACGCTCGATGGACCGCAGGGGTTGCACGGAACAATGGATATGGGTACTCCTGTTATGGCATTGGGTATCGGCCGGGTGGTAGACAGCCGCAGCGATGACCTGAATCAGGGTGATGCTGTGTTTGGCCCAATGGGTGCACAGAGTAATGTTATTTGGAACGCGTCGATGCTGCGCAAGGTAGAAGAAACAGATGTTCCCGCAAGAACTTACCTGGGTGCACTGGGTATGACGACCGGGCTAACGGCTTATGCGGGTATGCTGATCTGCGGCAAGATAGAAGAAGGTGATACGGTTGCGGTTTCAGCTGCCGCAGGTGCTGTTGGGTCGATTGCCTGTCAGCTCGCAAAAATCGCCGGGGCAAGAGTCATCGGTATTGCGGGTGGTCCAGATAAATGTAAGTTCCTGACGGATGTTATCGGGTGTGATGAAGCAGCAGATTACAAAGCTGGTGATCTTAATGCTAGGTTAAAGGCGCTGGCCCCGAACGGTATCAATGTGTTTTTCGATAATGTCGGTGGAGATGTGCTGGACGCTGCGCTTGATAATATCGCCAAGGGTGCAAGGGTTGTTATATGCGGCGCGATTTCCCAGTACAACGACATGGAGCACGTCACCGGGCCAAGGCTCTACCTGCGAATTCCGGAACGTAATGCCTCAATGATTGGTTTCACGGTCGATCAATACGCAGATCAGTTCCCGAAAATGGAAGAAGACATTTCAGGTTGGATCAAAGAAGGCAAGATCAACCTGCCGGAACATGTGATTGAAGGCGTGGATAACTTTCCCGGTGCCATCGTGACCCTAATGAGCGGTGGTCACATGGGTAAACTGCTGGTTGCACCTTAAGTCGTTCAAGCCAGAGTACATTACCCTGGAGTACTTTACGTAACAGAATTTCACGTAACAGGACTTTGCGTCGGAGCACTTCAAATTAACGTGCTTCAAACAGAATAAAATAATCCAGCATCGGCTGGGTTGTTTTATTCTGTAATTGTTTTAATCGAAAGGTTTCGGAACTGAATCTTACCGCCAGCGCTTTGTAATGCGATATGCCCGGTGCTGAATTCTGCGGTTGTCATCCCCGCGGTCAATTCTTCGTTCAGCCAGACGCTGAGCTTATCTCGTCTCGCGATAATTCTATAGTGATTCCACTTTCCCACAGAATTCAGGTGCACCAGGGGCGGGATGCTGTGGATGACAATCGCTCCGGTTCGGTAATCCTGGTTGGGGTGTAAGTCCCAGATATTGATCTCGTAGCAGTTGCTCACGGCGATATCTTCAGGGTCCTGGCATCTAACGAGTATGCCTGAATTGACCGTTGCGTCGGGTTTGAACTCGACCGTCAGTTCGAAATCATCGTACAGCTGGGTTGATACGAGAAAGCCAGTACCGGATTGATTGGTGCTTTTGGTGATGCCGGCAGTTGAAATCCAATTTGCATCGCCGGTCTGCGACCAACGATCAAGATTAGGGGCGCTAGCGATACACCCCGCAAGGATCAGTATTGATATGAGTGTCAAAACCCTCATCGAATCAGTCGCTATTTCCACTAGATATTTTATGTACCGCCATAGGTCTCTAGCCAATTGTTAGACCTAAATATCGCTTGCCCAGATGCGACAGCAATTACTGGCGTCTTTTTGCTATGGCCTCTGCAAGTGAAATAAGGGCTGTCTCGGTGTCGTCCCATGAGATACAGGCGTCAGTAATCGACTGCCCATAGGTCAGGGGCTGGCTCTCGACGACATTCTGACGTCCCTCGACAAGATGGCTTTCTATCATCAAGCCCATGATCCCGGCGTTTCCCCTGCTGACCTGGGTCGCGATGTCCTGAACAACATCGATCTGGCGCGCGGGGATTTTTCGTGAGTTGGAGTGGCTGGCATCAATCATGATTCGAACGGGTAAGCCAGACTTGTCCAGCATGCCGGATGCATCTTCGACGGAGAACATGTCGTAGTTAGGGTGTTTACCACCACGAAGGATAATATGGCAGTCCTCGTTACCGGCAGTTTTGAAAATGGCTGATCGGCCACCCTTGGTGACTGACAGAAAATGATGTGGTTGTGATGCAGAGTTGATTGCGTCTATTGCTACCTGGATATCGCCATCGGTTGCGTTCTTGAATCCAACCGGGCATGACAGTCCTGAGGAAAGTTCCCGGTGCGTTTGGCTCTCGGTTGTCCTTGCGCCGATCGCTCCCCACGAAATCAAGTCGGCCACATACTGCGGACTGATCAGGTCCAGGTATTCGGTACCACAGGGTATTCCCATTTCGCCGAGGTCCAGCAGGAGTCTGCGGGCCAGGTGAAGCCCTTTGGTAATCTGGAAACTATTGTCCAGGTCCGGGTCGTTAATCAGGCCTTTCCAGCCAACCGTGGTCCGGGGTTTCTCAAAATAGACCCGCATCACGATAAACAGGTTGTCTGATAACTTCTCACTAAGTGCTTTTAGGCGAGTCGCGTAATCCATCGCTGATTCAGGATCGTGGATGGAACAGGGGCCCACGACGACCAGAAGGCGGTCATCTTCACCGGTGAGAATTTCGTGAATCGAACGGCGGGCGACACTGACGGTATTATTGACTGTCTCAGAGACGGGCAGGTCAGCAATCAGTTCTTCCGGCGAGATTAGTTCCTGCATTTCCTGGATGCGCAGGTCATCGGTCGTGACGGACATTTTCTGTTCTACTCAAGAGCTGGAAAGGGCGCGTATATTACCACTACTGTTTCCTAAGTGCTGCTATTCAAGTTATTGATGAATAAGAATACTTACGCGAACCGGCTGACATCTTCGTTGGCCAATCGGAACCCTTTGGTTTGCTGGACATCTATGGCGGGCGTTTTATTGTCAGCGAATTCAGATTTGTTAATCTGTTCGCCGCTGAGGGGATTTCAAGGGCCTTTAAAGACGGCCTCTCTTATTCTTCTTCTCCGTAAACATATGGGTTTAATTGTATTTCCTCAGCGTCACTGAAATTGTTGGTCAGCGAATAGATATCTTCCCCGATAATTTTGCCGGTATCTTTTTCGAATGGCCAGAATGTCACAGCACGTCCCTTGGTAGAGTAAGCTTTTGTTTCATCAATGTTCGGGATACCCATCTGCTTCAACATTTTCCCGCTAAATGGTGTGTACAGTTCACCTTCGGTAACCAGGGTGTCATCACCTATAACAATTCGTTCAACGGCATATTCGAACCGGTTCGAACCGGAGCCGATCAAGCCTGTATAAAATTCTTTCAGGGCCTCGTAGCCTTTGGGGCCGGTATCTTCAGTTGCGCTCCAGATGTGGTGGACCGGTGTGTCCGACATTGTTTTCATCAATTCGTCGAGGTCGCCCCCGCATTCTGCGCGAATGTGTTGTTTTAGTTGACTTAGCATCTGGCGACGCCATTCGTCGGTTTCAGACGCGAGCAATTCATCGATGTGTTTCCAGTTGTTACGACTATCTACGGTTTTCATAGGCTTACCTTTTCTGTCTAAATGCTTTTTGTACGATTAGCATGATCTTTATAAAGGGGTAGATGATGGGGAGTGCTTTCAATGTTTTTTCTATTTCCCAATCTACCAATGCCGCGTCAAGGCGGGAATAAAACTGATGAAACAGCGCCTGTGCCCGCTCGGACGACTGGTCTACAGCATCCATAGACATAGAAAACATCAGTTGCACGACAACAATATTTGTACGATAAGCATTGATAAATTTCTTGTAGCTGTAACCTTTGACGCCATACTCAACAAGACGCTCATAATACAGCCCTAGCAATTCCTGTTCTGTTTCCCGGCGATCTTCAATGGAAATACTCTGGACCATCCATCGGACGATATCATTAACCGGATCACCAACGCCTGAGAGTTGCCAATCGATTATCGCAAAACGACCGCCTTGTGCGGTTGGTTTGATGATATTGTCTGAACGAAGGTCCCCATGGGTCAGTGAAAAAGGGAAGGGTGGCGCGGGGTCAAATTTGAACAATGGTCCGAGTAGTGGCATGAGTCGTTTGAGCTCTGGGTAAGCATCAAACTTACCGGTTTCCTCTACCTCGATCATGCTTTGTTTCAGTAGTTCAAGCCCTTGCTCCATAGGCATTGCACTAAGTAACCATTTTGCCCATTCGTATTGTTCCAGTTCGGGGCTGTTCCACCACTTGGCGTGAAGCCGGGCGAATTGCTCTATGACTTCCCGCGAGGTTTCCTTATCTGTGCCGATCACCTGATCGCTGGGTTCACCGGGGGCAAGGTCTTCCAGCAGCAGGACAAAGTGGTTGGACTCTTCGATATAGGTTGAGTAATAACATTCGGCAATAGGAACACCCACTTTGTCGCCAATATCCTTGTAGAAACCTATTTCTCTTTGATATAGCTTTTGATCAGCCGCCATATCTCGCGTTTCCTGTTTGGTTGACGCGAACTTTGCTACGAGACTGGTGGGTGCGCTTGCCGCTTCTTCTTTGTACGACAGCGCTATTCGTGCTAGTTGACCCATAAACCCTTCACCCACACCGATAATATTGGGCTCAAAAGCTGAGAATGTAGCGCCCTTAAGATGCGGTGCCATCGCTTCTTGCAGCCATTCGAGTGTCAGATCATCGACTGTCAGTGGCGGTCGTTTATTGTTGGAAACGCCCTGTGTTGGGTCAATTTTGAATTCTGCTGGCAGATGTTCGTGGTGGTTTAGCACAATAATCTCTGGGTCCGAGTCTTCTGGCAGAATAATCTCTGTGATCGCTGCGTTATGCATAATAAACTGAGGGCCGAATGCAGGTTTGCTACCCGTCAGTCGAGCAATCAGGTGTGCGATTACGCCACCGTGGCTGACGATGATCAGATTTTCGTTAGGGTGAAGGGCGCGAATTTCGAGTATTGATTGTTCAATTCGATCTGCGACTGCTCGCGGTGACTCACCATTATGTCCGGTAAAGTCGTCATTCAGGATGGAATGCTTTGCATAACCGAACTCGTAGAGTTCCTTGTAGGTCGCACCTTCAAGATCACCGAGATTGCTTTCCATCAAACCAGAATGGACGCTGATAGGCAGCCCGAGGGCGTCGGAAATCGCCTGGGCCGTATCATGAGCACGTGACAGCGGGCTGCAGTAGATCTTGTCGTAGGGCCGTTCCCAGCCCAGCAACACTTCCGCTGTAGTCTGTGCCTGTTTTATTCCGTGTTCGTTGAGGGGGGATTCAGTTTGGCCATGGGCAATCTGTTCTCGATTGCCTTGTGTTTCACCGTGCCTGACCAGCAGTAGGTGTTGCTCAGTGGTCATGTTTTATGCCATTTGTGAGGTAAATGACGCGAGGTCGAAGTAGTCTCGCCAGAGGCTAATTTTACCATCTGTGATGACGAAAGTACCCATTACCGGGAGTTCAACTCGCTTGCCGCCGGGCATGTCGAAGTTGTCGATTCGTTCCGTCAGAACCTTGTTACCGTTTTCTGCAATGGACAGGACCACCCAGTCGACTGCCTCAGGTGCCATGCCGCGCATGGCAGCATCAACGACGGCTTTTCCTTCCATTGTTTCCATCGGGACGTTATCCCAGACGATGTCATCGGTTAAAAGGTCAGCCGCGGCGTCCCAGTCCATGGTGTTCCAAGCATCTATGAAAGACATGACGATATCTGAATTAGACATGATGTTTCCCTAAATTGAGTTTTTGTAGATTGAAACATAGATCCCTCGACTTCGCTCGGGATGACGGAATAAAACTCCGGATGACGGAATAATACTTCGGATGACAGTATAAAACTCCGGATGATGGAATAAAACTTGAGATGACGGAATAAAACCTGGGATGACGGAATAAAACTCCGGATGACGGAATAAAACTTGAGATGACGGAATAAAACCCGTGGTGACGGGATGAAAACCGGTTTGAGGAAAGAGAATTCAGGATGTAGCACAAAAAAAAGGGCCGCGATAGTCGGCCCTGAGTACCTGTTTTGGTCTTGCTATAAATGCATGGCACCTCTTTCTAAATTAGTGCTTTTACAGCTTGAAGCTTTTAGATTTCTGCGCAGTAACGAATGCCACGACGTAGCAGCTCGTAGTACTGGGGCTTTTCCCAAGAGCCACGCTCGATCTCAGGGTAGTAGTCGACGACTGGCTCCATATCATAATGCCCACGACAATGGCCGAGGTTCAGATATAACACTTCCCCATCACCCGTTTTCTTGATGTAGTAAATCGCTCGTTTGTCTTCGTTGTTAAAGTCAGAGTTAATCCAACCGTCACAAGTCCCAGTGAATTCGCTATACATCAGGAGCTCGTGTTCACCATGCATCTTGCAGAGGTATTGTTCGTCGTCGGTATCGAATTCTCCGACATCCTTCACGAGTTCATGGTCATGAGCTTCAGTTTTAACAGTGAACGGCTGGATAGGGGGGTGCGCCATGAACTGGCCCCCCAGCATATCCATAAACTCTGGCGCTGTCTCAGGTGCATCTACACCATCAGCGGTAAATTCAAGAATAGAATTGGTTCCGTGAAGTGCGAACCACTTGCCGCCGTTTGCAAGGTATTCCCTGAGTCCTTTCTGTTCTTCCTCACTCGGTATCAGATTGCAGGTGTAGCTGATAAGAAAATCGCTAGCCTGGATACCTTCGATATCACTGAAATTACACGCGACCTTCGTACGAATATTTTCGTGTTCAGCAAGCAGTTTCAGTAGTTCGAGCCGGGCATAATCAATATCGTGATACATTCCGGCGGCGACCATGTAAGCGTTGATTTTCTTATCAGCCATAACCTTTTCCTTCTAGCTATCGTCTCATTGGGCTCAGTACTGGATGCGCTTCGTGAACGAACCATCGATAACAACGTTGGTACCGCTAGTGAATCCAGCTCTTGGACTTGCGAGCAGTGTAATCTGTGCAGCTACTTCATCAGCTGTTCCCATACGACCTAGTGGAATCTGAGCCACAGTAGAGTCATAAAGTGCAGCCATATTCTGCTTGATCATGTCCCATGCGCCGCCTTCGATAAAGATTGGGCCTGGGCTGACAGAATTGACTCGGATACCTTTAGGCGCGAGTTCGTGTGCTAATGCGCCGGAGTAATTCAGCAGGGCAGCTTTCATTGCGTTGTAAGGGCCAGCGCTCATGAACTGCTCAACAGCTGCTGTAGTAGAAATCATCACAATGTTACCATTGCTGGATTTCTCAAGATGCGGTCCGCCTGCTTCAACCATGTGAACGGCTGTAAGAATGTTGCCTTCGAACTGGCTCTTCCATCCTTCATCACCTGGTGCGTTACCACCGGATACGTTTGAAACCATAATATCAAGGCTACCCAGTTCAGCTGCAGCTTCGTTGATAAATGCTTTGAATGCATCGCCGTCGAATACATCTACAACTTTGCCGCAAACTTTCACGCCCTTTGCAGAAATAGCTTCAGCAGTAGCCGCCACTTCGTCTGCATTTCGTGCACAGAACGCGATGTTGCAACCTTCATCTGAAAGCGCCTCAATAGTTGCACGGCCAATGCCCTTGGTTGCACCTGTTACCAGTGCACTTTGTCCTTTTAATTGTAGATCCACGATTCTCTCCTTATAGGAATAAATAATATGGCACGCAGCGCCAAATTAGACGTACAAGCGTAGGGAAGCTAAAACCGTCAGTCAAGACTGTTATTTAACGGACGGCCCCGGCGAAGTCTGACACAATACGCTAAATGACCATAGAGGACGACTAAATGGCAGGAGATACTCAGCCTATGTGGGCTCTGGCTGCCGGATGTGTGCCGGATGCCATGCCATGGGATATTCCCCGAATAGCTCAGAAAGCGGGATTTTTGTCATCTGGTATGTGGGTGGAGCCAGCGACGACATGGAGTAGCGATGCTTTGTCCAAAACGCGGTTGAGCCTTGCCGAGACCGGTATTAATCTGGTTGATGTCGAGGTAATTTGGTTGGAAGGGGGTGGCCAGGCGAGCGACGAGCACAAATTGATCGTCGATGTTGGGTTGGAACTTGGCGCACGCAATGTGCTGGTTGTTTCCCGTCATCAGGACCTGACGGCTTCCGTAGATCAGTTCAGGGATATCTGTGAGCGTGCCGGTGATGGTATTCGAATCTGTCTGGAATTTGGAGAATTTACCAACATCAAGAATCTGGATGCCGCGCAGTCGTTTGTTGAATCAGTGAATCACCCTACGGCAGGTATTCTGATAGACCTGATGCATATTAATCGGGCGGGTAATCCACTGCCGGATCTTGAGTCCTCTTTATTCCCATACCTACAGGCCTGCGACTTTTACCAGGACTCGAGCGAGATGACCGGGATGGATTATATTACGGCAGCTGTGGACGGTCGCTGCTGCCTTGGTGAAGGAGAAGCACACCAGAAGGATCTCGAGCAAATTTGTCAGTCCGGAAAGGATGTCAGTCTTGAGATCAGGTCCAAAGACCTGCGAGACAGGTTTCCGGATCCTTTTGCTCGCGGCGAAGAGATTTTTAACCGCTGTAGCCGCGATAAATTTCAGTAACGACTTACCGCAGCCGCGCCCAGTCCAGTGCAGCATCGCTTGCGGCCCATTGGATTGCGTTCTGTATTAGCTGACGATAGTGCGCGGACGAGTATGCTTCAGGATCATCGCCGCCCTGTATGTAGGCAATCGGGCTGTTGCGATAGTGTTTCACCCAGCCAACAACGTTAGAGCCATCCGGATGATCCCAGCCTTCGTTGTCGAACATCCGTCCGTCTTTAACCGCCTTGGTCGCTGAATAAAAATTGTCACGAGTGAAATCGTAGCTGCTCGCTAATAGTGGCTCGATGCTGTCCGTAAATACCTCGGAAAGGTACAGCTCATCAGTCATCTGGAATTCAGGCGGTAATCCATTCGTAATAGGGTGGTTCTCCAAAACGCTAAGGGTGTGCTCAACCTTGTGCCTGTAGCCACTGTCTGGTCGACCTTCTCCTCTAAGGGTATCCGGCTGGTAAAGAAACCGGCCGCCGATAATTTCAGCGTACTCTTGCCACGCCGGCCAGCCAGCAATAGCGTGGTGCATAAACACCATGCCTTTCCCTGATTCAAGAAGATTCGTGAAACCTTTCTTGTAGCTGTCACTGGGCGTTTCCATTACAGGTCCGTCCACGCCAAATTGAATGCCAGGCATGTCGTACATCACCAGCGCTTCATAGTTGGCCGCAAGTTCTGTGTTGAAGAACTCCCGGGCAGCGGGTTGTTCAACGTGTGTCCAATTCACATCTATATCATCAAACATGCCAAAGAATGCATCACGTTCGAACGGATGGCCTTTCGTCACGAGCAAAATGTTTGGAGTAGTGATAGAGCAACCTCCTGGTAGGATGACTGCAGTGGTCAAACGGGGTACTATAAAAACAGATTGTAGACACGAAAAACAAGCCCATGACCCTACCGAAGCCTATTGAGGTCGCAGATGACCGCGACAAGACATGGCAACAAACCAAAAGCGAGAACACACGCGCTGCCATTTTGGAGGCTGCCCTGGCCTGCTTTTATGACCTCGGCTACGGAGCCACCACCACTGAGAAAGTCGCCAAACGGGCTGGTGTCTCTCGTGGCGCAATGTTGCATCATTTTCCATCCAGGCTGCATCTTGTTCGCGAAGCAGTCAGGTACCTGTACGTCAAGAGACTACAGCTATTTGAAGAACAGGAACTAAAGGTAAATGAAGGTGCTGAACACACCCGGATCAGTGAGGGAATTGACGCCTATTGGCAGCAACTCCACTCCCCGTTGTTCACTGTCTTCCACGAGTTGCGCGTTGCTGCGAGAACCGATAGTGATCTCCAGGAAGCCATGGGACGAGACCTTCAAAAACTGGATGAATCATGGGCCGAGGTTGCGATAAGTCTATTTCCCGACCTGGCGCAATCCGAAGATTTTGAAACAGCCAGCCTGCTGACAGTCTTTATGCTTGAAGGCATGGCTAATCGGGGGATCACCACCGGTAGTATCCCGGATAAAATGATTCTCTTGCTCAAGAGTCAGCTAAGCGAGATGTTTGCCGATGTCAGTGACGTAGGCCGATCTACCGTCAAAACGAGAACGACTGATTAGTAACCCTGCAGAAGATGAACTCGCGATCAGGCATTTGGTGGCGGTCTATGCCGATGCCGTTAATCGCCGTGACGGTCCTCTGTGGGCAAGCACCTGGGCTGACGACGGTGTATGGGACCTGATGGGTAATGAGATTACCGGTAAGGATGCGGTAGTGGATATGTGGAACAACGCGATGAATGGTTTCGAATTCGTCGTTCAACTGGTTTATCAGGGCACGCTTGAAATCGATGGTGCTTCGGCCACAGGCAGATGGTATCTGGCAGAGCATCTTAGGCCCCAGGATTCGCAAAGCGGTAGGTTTAACATTGGTACCTATGCCGATAAATACCAGCGTGTTGATGGCGAATGGCTATTCACAAGGCGAACCTACAACATCCTTTATAACGACGAAGGTAAAGGCGATATGAGCGGGATGGTCATTCCACTGCCCGCCTAAAACCGTTAATATTGACTGTTTATCTGCGCCGCCGTAGTCTACCTGCCAGCCCCCTATTCGACAGGAATCATTGTCCATGAGCGAATTATCTACCCAACTATTTAGCCCCGAAAACCTGATCGACCCTTACCCAGCCTATAAAAAATTAAGGGACGAGGCGCCGGTCCACTTTATGCCGGAAATGAATCTCCATGTTGTCACACGCTATGACTTGTTGCGTGAGGCTATTAAGCGGACCGACGACTTCTCCTCAAAGTACGACCAGTTTCTCGGCGGCGCGCAACAAATGATGTTCATGACGCTCTCGGAGGAGCAGCAGGCGGAAGCCATGGCCATCAATGAGCAAATGGTCGAGATACCACCGACCATGTTGACCCTCGATGAGCCCGAACATACGCAGTACAGATCCCTGGTATCAAAACTGTTTACCGCCTCGCAGGTCAAGAAAAGCGAAGACAGTGTTCGCGCCGTCATCAACAAAAACATCACAGCGATGAAGGGAACAACGGCCGCAGACTTCATGGGCCTGTTTGCAGGCCCTGTTCCTCTGGAAATTATTTCGGACCGATTGGGTATTCCTGATGAAGACCGCGTATTTTTCTATGAAGCGGCGACCGCTGCAGCTGCTGGCCTGAAAATGGCCCCGGTACCACCGGAAGTACTGATACACAGGATGCAACTGGGTCTGGACCTGCAAAGGCTACTGATCAAGTTGATTGAAGCCCGCCGGGCTGAACCCAGAGAAGATATGATTACTATTCTGGCGAATTCAAAGCTGGAAGTAGTCGATCGCCAATTGACCCATGGCGAAATACTGTCAGTCCTTAATCAGTTTTTAGTAGCCGGCCATGAAACAACGACCAGCACCTTTGGCTGGGGCATGTTGGCGCTCTGTGACAATCCCGCTATTCAGGAACAAATTCGCGGCGACCAGAAACGGGTTAAGACTTTCATCGAGGAAGTCCTGAGGATTGAAGCACCGGTACAGGGATTACCCAGGCTGGTGGCAAGAGACACGGAATTAGGCGGCTACCCATTGAAAAAGGGCGACATGATGATGTTGCGCTACGGCGCTGCGAATCGTGATGAGCGACAATTCGCTAATCCTGATTTTGTCAATGTTGATCGTGAGAAAGCCGGTATGCAGATGGCGTTTGGCTCCGGCGTACATCACTGCATTGGTGCGCCGCTGGCAAGGCAGGAACTGAATATTGGGTTTTATGAGTTGGTAGAACATTTCACTGACTTTCAGCTGGATCCATCGAAGGGCCGCCCGGTAGCAGATCCCAGTTTTATCCTGCGAGGTTTGCCACAATTGCACGTTAACTACAAACAGAGAGCCTAAACATGGTTGATGTTTCAGCAGCAGAAAAAGATGCATTTTTTAAGGAAGTAGGCAAAGCAAGTGCGACAGCCATCTGGAGTGCCTGGGCTACCCAGAGTCAAAATGGACCAAGAGTTCGAATGGTTCACCCCACCTGGGAAGCTGATGTACTTTGGCTGGCGACAGGCCCGAGTACGCCTAAAGCAAAGCAGATGGCAAGCAACCCGATGGTTGATGTTCAGTGGCAGGTTTCACCGCCGAACTTCATTCACATCATGTGTCGCGGCAACGCAGAATTGTTGATGGACGACGCAAGTCGCGCCCACGCTTGGGATGTACTTGATTATGATCTGAAGGATTTTTTCCCGGGTGGCCCCACCGACCCGAACTATGTGGCCGTGAAACTGACTCCCACGCGGGTCGAATTATCAGAAATGTTCGGCTCAGTAAACCAACGCGTCTGGCGAGCCTAAACAGGGGCGGAAGGGATTAGTTTCTAATCGCCTCCGCCCCTTTAACTTTTAACGTTATGCTGCAAAGCCGGGCTGGTTGTTAGCCGCCTGGATTCATAGACTGCGAGATAACCGAGAAACCCTCGGTAGCGGCCAAACGCTTTCCTACAACTGCCTGGTAGTCATCCGAGTTGTACCATGCCTTTGCTTTTTCAGTATTCTCAAACTTGATGACAACGGTCTGAGAGCCCGGCGAGGTGCCTTCTATAGATTCTGCGGCAACGTCAAAGGCGACGAGCTCTGCGCCGTGCGCCGCGAGGGTTGGTCCAGCGCCTGCGGAGTACTCCGCGTAAAGGTCCGGATCATTTACGGTGTATTGTGCGATAAAATAAGCCGCCATGTTTGCTCTCCTTTGGTATGAATAATGATTAGGTTACTGACTAAAATTTCGACAGGTAGCGAGTGTGTCATAAATGGGAAATGAAGTCAGCGCCAACTTTGAACTCTTCAATAATGCCGCGTATAACAACCAACAGTTCATCGCCGATGAGTTGAAGTGGCTGCTAGTGCCTGGCGCGCGAGTGTTGGAAATCGGCAGTGGTTCAGGCCAGCATGCGGTGCATTTTGTAAGTCACCTAAAAGGGGTCAACTGGCAACCAGCCGATAAAGAACCGTACTTTGGTGCATTAGAACGAAACCTGAAAGGAATCTCACTTTCAGGACTGGAAAAGCCCATCTACCTGGATGTTGCGCAGTTCATTATTACCGGGAGCTTCGATGCAGTATTTTGCGCCAATGTGATGCACATCATGTCCGCAGATTTAATACCCAGCATGATGGCAGGAGTTGCTAATTCGCTTGATGACAGTGGTCTGTTTATTCTTTACGGACCCTATAAATACCAAGGCGCCTTTACAACAGAATCCAATGCAAAGTTCGATGAATGGCTAAAGTCCCGTGACGTGCTCAGTGGTATTCGTGACATTGAACTCGTCCAGGCTGAGGCCAGAACATGCTTTCTAGAACTGATTGAAGACCTTCCGATGCCAGCCAACAACCGGTTGCTGGTGTTTAGAAAGTTATCTAAAAATGACGATGTCAGCGATTCAGGTTTCTGAAAATTTAGTGCCCGGTGCATAGTAACGCTGGTGCCAGATACCGGTTTCTGATTCACCCTCTATTGGCATGCGCCAGCTTTTAACCACACTTTTATCCAGAGGTAATCTGTACAGAGCACGAGCCTGGTCGATCGTATTTTGGACGTAAGCCTCCGCAGCATCTCCAGGCACATATCTCTGTGCAATGCTTCGATAAAGATCACGCCAGGCGTCATCTTCACCCAGGTCGTGAACCAATTCTGCCGTACCTTCGACAATCACCTTTCGGTACGGCAGCTCCTGGTCATCGATACAAAGAGCAACACGGGGATCATTACGCAGGCAACCGAACCATTCTGACTGTGCCCGCGGTGTAAAACAGATACTGCCTTCATGGAGCACAAACCAGATAGGCGTGACCAGTGGTCTGCCATCGGGTCGCACGCAGGAAATTCGCATCAAAATACCGGGTGTTTCTAAAAAGGATGCCTGTTCCTCACTGGTTAATTTGGGCATAGGATCTCCGTTTGTTGTCGGGCATTATAGCTATCCACTCCGCCTGAAGGTAAAGAGCATGATTTCCGATAATGAATTGTTCGATCAGTTTATCAGCGAATGCCGGTGGGCAATACTAACCACGCTGCGCCAAAGTGGTAGCCCGGTTTCTTCAGTCGTTGCCTATGCACGGGATGGTGATGAGTTGGTCGTGAGTACGCCTGGAACAGCATTCAAGAGTAAGACCCTTGAAAAAGACTGTCGCGCTAATCTTTGTATTGTGCCCAATGAGGAACCGTTCAACTTCGTTTCGATAGAAGGGGATGTGACAGTTGAAAAGGAGAACCTGGTGCGCAATACGCGGTTAGTCTTCGAAAACATACAGAACACCGGATTTGATGAACCAGAGGACTTTGAGGGTTGGCTGGAAAGCCAACAGCGAGTCATTCTGAGGATTAAACCTACCCGCGTTTATGGGGTGATCAGGTAGTGACTTTCAACTGCATTTGCAATTGCCTTATTGGGTAGGTTTTGTTTTTACTGAGGTTTTACTCGGGTTTCTGCAGTAATCCAGTTCTTGTCAATTTCTGTAACGCGCAGACTATTTTCACGGAGTGCTTCAACCTTGGTTGTATGCCTTGTTACCCTTCAGCGTGGCTGGGATTAAGGTCAGAGGGGTTTGTCCCACTGGGCTGGATCTCATATTTCTCTACCAGGATATGTAGGTTACAGGCTGATGTGTTTTATAGGGCGTGTACAGATTAAGACGTATATACGGGCAAAAGGGTTACAACTTTTCGCCCAGACGAGCGAAAATTCTGACGGGGCTGTACTGTCCAGGACAGGACAGGACACGCCCCATACGGACAGCAAGAAGTTGCGGGCACACCAGCTTTTGGGCTAGCTTACACATTGGATCAAACGAGTGATCAGCGATGCATGGGATGATAATTGACTGGATAGGCCATAACGCTCATAACCAGCGCGATAATATCGCGGTGATCGAGTTGCCGTCCGGCCGCACCCAGACATACGGGCAGATGCATGATCGGGTGGGCAGGGTAGCAGCGTGGTTACAGTCCCTGGGTGTTAGAAAGGGCGACCGTGTCGGTGTGCTGGCGTCTAACTCCAGCGATACCTTGGATATCCTATTTGCGACATGGCGCCTTGGCGCGGTGCACCTGGCGCTTAATTTTCGGCTCACCGCGGGTGAGCTTGATTACATCATCGGTAATGCAGAACCTGATGTGCTTATCTATGACCGAGAATTTCAGGATACCGTTGACGCTTTAACAGTGCCCATCTCACATGTTGTTGAAACTACCGGTGTGGGGGAGGAGTCTGCGTTTGAAGCAGCGATCGTGGATCAAGTACCGATAAATGAGATGGGCGAACTGATGCCGGATGATCAGTGCATGTTAATGTATTCATCGGGTACAACAGGATTACCCAAAGGTGTCATTATCACCCACGGAATGATGCTTTTTGCGCAGTACAACGTTGCAAGCATGTCCTGCTCGCAAGATATGGTTAGCCTTGCCGTCCTGCCGCTATTTCATATCGGCGGATTACAGGTGTTTACCTGCCCGGCTTTGTTTTCAGGTGGCACTGCAGTCATTACCCGTTCATTCGATCCTGGCGCAACCTTGGATGCGATAAGCGATCCAGATTTAAAGGTCACCCATTTTCTTGGCGTACCCGCAATTTTTAATGTGCTTCGCGATCATCCTAAAAACAAGGATGCCGATTTTTCAAGGCTAAAAGTTTGTCTGGCAGGTGCCGAGACGGTACCCGAAGCGCTGGTTAACTGGTGGTACAAACGAGGTGTTGTTATTCAGGAAGGTTACGGCATGACTGAAAACACGGCGAGTTGTTGCGTGCTGGGTTACGACGATGTGCCTGCAAAGGTGGGTTCAGCCGGTAAACCACTGAAACACACTCAACTTAAAATAATGAAGGAAGAAGGTACCGAAGCCGTCCCTGGTGAATCCGGTGAAATCTGGACCAGGGGTCCCATTGTGACGCCGGGGTATTGGCGACGGCCAGACGCTAACGAGGAAACCTTCGTGGACGGCTGGCTTCGAACAGGTGACATTGGGTCCTGCGACCGGGAAGGATTTGTTTATGTGGAAGATCGCCTGAAGGACATGTATATCTCGGGTGGTGAAAACGTATACCCTGCCGAGATAGAAAATGTACTTTATGAACTGGCAGAGATTCGTGAGGTGGCCGTCATTGGCGTGCCGGACGAAAGATGGGGTGAAATCGGTTGTGTCGTCGTGGCATTGCAGGAACAAGCCACGCTGTCCGCTGAAGCTATCCTTGAACACTGCAGGCCCAAACTGGCTCGGTTCAAACAACCAGGACACGTGGTGTATGTTGATGAATTGCCGCGCAATGCAACGGGTAAGGTTTTAAAATTTGAGTTGCGTAAATCGGTCAAGGTATAACCGATAAAAACTAATAGAACCAGAGGAGCAAAATATGTCAGGCGTGCTTGAAACCGCTTATGAGCAAATGCAAGGTAGAGTAGGTGAACAAACCTCCAGGAGTGAATGGTTCGAGGTCACCCAGGATCGAATTAACGATTACGCGGATGTATCGATGGACCATCAGTGGATACATGTGGATGTTGATCGTGCAAACAAAGAGAGCCCGTTTGGTGCACCCATTGCGCATGGCAATCTTACCCTGGCGATTATGGGGCATCTGCCCATGGCATCCGTTGCAGAGGGCCCGAAAATTGAAGGCCAAAAGCTGGGGATTAACTATGGCTTTGACCGCATCAGGTTTCCTTCACCCGTGCCGGTTGGTACCAAGGTTCGTGCGACCAGTACGTTGAAAAGAGTTGAGATTAAGGGTGGCATGCTGGAGACCATGAATGAGGTTGTCGTTGAGGCGCAAGGTACGGATAAACCCGTCTGTGTGGCAGAAAGCCTGGGAAGAATGGTGTTTTAAACTGGTCATGGCAAATCGCATAAATTCAGATTATGGTTAAACTAACCTCACAACCAAGGGTTACCCGATGAGTATAGTAAGTGAACTTCTCGATCATAAAGGACGAAATGTCTGGTCGATCAGCGCAGATAGCAGTGTTTACGAAGCGGTTGTGCTGATGTCGGAAAAAAACATTGGTGCGCTGATAGTGACCAGCGATAGCTCTATGCTTGCAGGCATCATTTCCGAGCGTGACTACGCGAGGAGCGTTGTCATAAATGATAAGCCCAGTAAGGCCACCCTGGTATCCGAAATCATGACAGAGGAGGTGGTGTTCGCCAAAGAAGACACTCTTCTTGATCGTTGTATGAGTCTCATGGCGCAGAAAAAAATCCGCCACCTGCCCATTGTTGACCGACAGGGACCGGTTGGAATGATTACCGTCGGCGATATCATGAAGACCGTCATTGAAAAGCAATCAATGACGATCGAGGAACTGGAAACCTTCATGTTCGTCGATGAAGGCGGCGAAGGCTGAGCGAGTCGTCCACTTATCTACTACCGATGCAAAGCCGCTCAGGTGACGCAGTTAGACGCGGGGCATTCCCATTCCACCTCTCAAACCATTTAGATAGAGGGATGATGGGCACCAAACCCCGAGGTTTAGGGATGCCGGGCGTCTTGCATTCGATCACGATAACGTTGATAGATTCAGCGGCCATGATTAAGTACTAACTCAATATATTTTTAGGCACTCACCCGAGACATTGCATTAACAAAATTGATACTGGCGACCTGCGAAAGCCATATCGTTCACGGCATTTGTATAAAAGCGTATAATTACGTATAATATATAGTTATAAATCAATAGGATATAATATATATATAATCTTATATCTAGGATATTCAAGAATGATATGAGCGATATAATTTTGTTAAGTACGCCGTACAAAAGCTACGATTGACCGCACATAACCTGAATTTTAAGTGCCTACATCCAGTTGTGGCCATCCCCGCAAATTGACCAGCTTTTCGAGTTCTGGCGGGCGATAGGAGGAATCCCGTTCGTAGCGTTTCTTGACGCTCGGATGAATAAGCGTGTCGATGCCTTCCTGTTCGATAGGACGGTTCAACTGCGTCTTGAAGCGGTACAACTTGCGCCTGGATTCATGTAGCCGGGCACCAGTGCCGTCTGAAAGCGCTGCTTTCAAATGTGGCTCCAGGATCAGGCCCGCGATGAGAGCCTCGTCCATCATCCACCCCAGTACGATATCAGCGACTGACTTGCCGTCCTTATCTGGCGGATATGAACCACCAATATCGGCATGCACCCCACAAAACCAGACCTGTTTCAGATTTACGCCTGTTCTTGGACACCAGATGGTAGGTGTAAAGTCCACGCGTTTTTCATCAATAGCCAACCCATGTCGGGCAAACTTCACATTGCCACCCATTTTTGTATCGTAGAACTCATCGTTGCCGTCAAGTAAACCCATAATGCTGTTGGGGATGCCCAGAGCGCCTACGGTATCCCAGACGCCAACAAAGTGAACATTTCTGGATCGGTGGCAGTGAAACCGACGAAAGTCTTTCGCGTTGTCACCGTCAGGATGATTCTTGTCTGCCGGGCTCTTATAAATCTCCCAGGCGCGACTAATCAGGTTGGCGTCGTTGCGCTTAACGATACCGCAATTGTTGATCAGGCCGCACAATGCCCGGACAGTGTAAGCACCGCGGCTAAAGCCAAACAGGTATATTCGATCACCGAACGCGTAGTTCTGGACTATGTATCGGTATCCGTCGAGGATATTCTTGTGGATGCCGCGACCCGTGATACCGGCAATGATACCGCTGTGGTAGGAGCCGAGACCCCAGTCATAAAACACATGCTGTTTCTTTTCACCGGAGCCGGGTGCTATCGACCTTGCGAGCTTAAGGACGTTGCTCGGAAAATTTTTCTCGATGTCATCCCCGGGACGGTTCCAGGTTCCATCTGCACATATGACAATATTTGCCATCTTGCCCGTTCCCTGAGTTGTTGGTGATTGATCTTATGTTAAAACGTATTGTCCTCGAGGAATAGCAAATGAGATAGCAGCGTTAGACCTCTCTCCAGTGGCTTTCAAGGTGCCAGATGGATGACGTGACACGTATCAGAACCACTGCCAGGGTAATGCCTGATGCTGCAAAGAGCAGAGCACCTTCAGCGCGAAAAATTTCTACAAGATAACCGTTCAACAGCGAACCAACCAGACCAGCACCCATAAACGAAAGGGAAAAGAACGCCATGATACGGCCTCGTTGTTCCGACGGAGCCTGTTCCTGCATGATGCTACGAGACATGATCATGACAAATCCGCCACCAGCCCCCCAGAGGAATACAACGAAGATGAGTTCGGCGAAACTTCTCGCAAAGGCAGCACACCCGAGCAGCAAACCTGCGACTGCCAGTGACAACAATAAGGCGCGTCCTGGTCTTTTGACCCCGCCCATCCTCAGTAGCGTCATTGAACTGAGGAACAAGCCCGCGGCATTGGCGATATTCATCCAGGCGAGCTCTGACGACGTACCTTCATGGTTTTGCCGAATGAGCAGTGGCATGGTCACGATGTATGAGCCCATCAGAAACAATCCCATGGCAAGGTTTTGTAAAGTCACGGTGAGCAGGGCAGGGGACGACCTGACAGTGGTGAATCCCTCAATAATTGAGTCGACTATATGTCGGGTGAACCCGGCGTCCGAATGGCTGGTCGACTCGTCTACCTTTAAGGAGGCAAACGCGATAACGCCCAGCGTCAGGATGGCGCTTTGGGTGCAGAGCACTGTGGTAGCGCCAAGTTGATCAGCCTTGGCTGCGATCATGAAACCCAGTATCTGGATACCAAACTGAATCATGCTGACCTTGATCACCAGTTTCTGCACCTCACCTTCCGCAAGTTTGGCCAGGAGGCCGTCCCGTGCCGGTGTTACCAGTGCCTGCGCAGTTCCCATCCATAGTGCAAACAGGATAACTGTCTGGAAACTTAGATGACCTGAAACGATAATTAGTGTTAGTCCTATCGGCCCGAGTGCCGCCGCAGACTGGCCTATGATGGCAATTAATCGGCCACCATAGCGATCAGCAAGGCTGCCACCGACCAGGATAAAAATAAGGGAAGGTAAAAGCAGCGCCATTTGGGCAACGCCAACCCGGGTTGGTGATTCATTGAGTTGAATCGTAATTAGCCAAGCAAAGACGACCATTTGGATAGCAAAGGCGAGAAACCAGGTGCTGTTGGCTAAAAGATAAAGGTTGAGTCCGTTCGGTCTAAACACTGTTTTTCCAAATGAGGATCGTGCGTCACAAGGTTGGTAAAAAACTGGCACGAGAGCACTGAATATGTCGCAAGCAGCAGATACTCGCAAGTGTATTCTCGTTGCTGATACTGGGTGATCCAGTCGTTCGAAATAGTATAATGTGATGAAATGACAGAGCCAATGCAACGCTTATCCGCTTCAATCTGTTTTGTTACGGCGTCACGGAGATGCCCTAAGATGACTGTGGTGATGCTCGGCTTTTTTTATACCTTTAATCTGATAGGTATCCCATTTCGGGTCTGGTTGTCTAACCAGATTGGAAAGCACCGAGCTTATGCGGCGACTTGCTAAAGCAATCCTAACCCGATCAGTTGACCTGAGGTATTGAGGAAAAATGAAAAGACTATTTATCCTGTTAATCGCACTACTGTTTTTTGGTACCGAATTGAAAGCCGCCAACCAGTCGATTGATGAATTGCTGGACGGATTTCATTCGGCTGCCGCAAATTCCAACTTTGATGATTATTTTTCCCATTTCTCGTCTAACGGGTACTTTCTTGGCACTGATGCGGCAGAGCGATGGTCGGTTGAAGAGTTTAAACAGTACGCCCGCCCGGCTTTTTCTGCGGGTAGAGGTTGGCGCTATCTCGTTCTGAGTCGAAACCTTGAGTCTATATCAGGCACCGATGTTGTTTGGTTTGACGAGATCCTGACCAATGCCAGGCTTGGCAAGTGCCGCGGTACTGGTGTTGTTGTCAAGGAAAATGGCAACTGGATGATCGCACAATACAGCTTAACCCTATTGATACCCAATGATATCGCGATCTCTGTGGGTGCGCAGTCCATGCAGGCAGATGCACTGGCGATCTCTTTACCCTAGCAGTTATACTCGATTCAGGGGCAGCCTAAAACCAAAGGAGGACTAATGTCAGAATTAAGAGAAGTCGAAAGTTGGCCCGAGCAGGAAACAAGAGGGCATACGATCCCGGGATCCCGATACACCTCAGAAGCGTTCTTTAAACAGGAATGGGATGGCATGTGGACCAAGGTATGGCTACTTCTTGGTCGAGAATCTGAACTACCAGAACCAGGCGACTGGCAAATGGAAGAAGTCGGACCTGAAGAAATTCTAATGGTCAGGCAGAAAGACGGGGGCGTTAAGGCGTTCTATAACGTATGCCAGCATCGAGGAAATCCATTGGTCTCAGAACCGAAAGGCACCGTTCTGAGGCGTTTCGTCTGTAAATATCACAGTTGGGCCTTCCTGCCCGACGGCTCGCTTAACTTTGCACCTGACAAGGAAGACTTCCCTGAAGGTAACCCCTGCAACAAAGTCAAGTTGGAAGAAGTGCGCTGCGAGACGTTTGCAGGCTTTATCTGGATCAACATGGATCCGGACTGCATCAGCCTACAAAAATTCCTCGGACCGATTTGGGACGACTGGGAAGCCCGAGATATTGATACGTGGCATCGAACAATGGCAAATTCCATGTGGCTGCCCTGCAACTGGAAAGTGGTACTGGATAATTTTAATGAGTCATACCATGTGCCGACAGTTCATCAGGGGGCGACTCCCGATACCGACAGAAAAGCAATCCGTGGCAACATTGATACCTATTTCAAGGAAACGCGATTCGACCTTTCAGATGAAGGTCATAACCGAATGGTGATGAAGGGTGGTTTCGGTGTTGGTCAGACAGATGTGGACGGCTGCATTGTCGATCCGCTTGCGAGCGAGTTGCGCTATTGGGAGATAGAACCGTCAGATTTCAAGGGTCGCCCTGAGGCAACCCGTGAAGCATTGCAGCAGGCGAAACGACGTCTTGGTCCCGAGCGTGGATTCACGCACTACGATAAGATCCCTGACGAGCAGTTTACGGATGCTTTTCACTACACGCTGTTTCCCAATTTCGCAGTATCAGTCTGGTCAGATGGTTTTCATTTTCTGCGTGCCCGCCCTCACAGAAGTGACCCGGAGCAGTGCCTGTTTGATAACTGGTGGTACGCAAGTCCGGCGTCAATACAGAATGTCAATGCAAGGAGAGGAGCAAACACCGGTGCTGGTGCAGAGCTCACGATGCTGGAATATGGTGGAGATGAGTCAATCGGCCCGGGGATCGAAGATGACGTGTCGGTATTTGTAACCCAGCAAAGAGGATTCAGGTCACGGGGTTTTAAAGGTGTCTATTTATCGAACCAGGAGAAGCGCATTCGCCGCTACCATGAGCTGATCGACGACTATATTGAGGGGCAAGAACCTAAAGGGGCAAGAACTTAAAGGGTAAAGTTCAACGGAAGATAGTCCAGCCCAGAGAACGAGGGAAAAATCGAGAGGTATCGTTCAATGAGCGAAAACCTGACAAATCAAGAAGTAACAGTTTGTCTGGGGCTGGGGTATCGGGGCCTTTTCCGGCGAGTTGGCGTGAGGAGAAAACTGCTTTCGCGGTAACCGCGAGGTTTGAACCTGTCGCTGCGATTTATGACGGGGTGAGGTTCATTTAGGCAAACAGCGATGTTAATCGTCGTTATTCCGGTACGACACCTTCGATCTGTAGCCTGTGAATAAGCCGCGGCTCATCACCGTGATCGTGCACCGCATAGTGCAGTACCGCACGGTTATCCCACATGATTAGATCACCCACCTGCCAGCGATGACGAGCCTGATACTCTGGTCTCGTACTATGGTTGAACAGTGTTTCAAGTAATCCCTGGCTTTCGCTTCGACTCCATCCGGTAATTTTTTGCGTGAAGGCGCGGCAGACATACAGAGCTTTTTCACCGGTTTCATCGTGGGTTCGAATAACTGGATGGGTCGCTCGTGGGGATTCAGATGCATCTGCGTTATAGAGGGCAGCAAGGCCGGCAGCCGTATGTTCTGCCGTCATATCAGCCAGGGTTCTTTTCAGCCCTTCGGATAGCTCTTTGCAGGCAAGGACCTGGTTGGAGAACGCTGTGTCTCCACCGATCTCTGGTGCTTCCAGCGCATAGAGCATGGTGAGTTTCGGTGGGGCCGGGTTGAAGGTCATATCGGAATGCCAGTGCTGGTTTACATCTCGCTTCTTGCCTGTATTTTTAAGTTCAATCAGGCTCGGATAGTCCTTCATGCCCGCGTAGGGGTGCCTAACCAGTTGACCCCAGTGCGCACCGAACGTCATGTGCTGTTCCGGGGTGAGTGTCTGGCCAGGAAAGGCAAGTACACGGTGCTGCAGGAACAGGCGATTAATTTCTTGCCATTGGTTGTCACCTAACCGGGTGACGTCGACGCCGAGTATATTGGCGCCCAGTGGTGCTGACATCGGAATGACTTGCATGGCTGCTATATCGGTAGGTGTGTGGTTCAAGTATAGCGTCAAAACCCCCAGGTGCTTTACCGCGGCGACTACTATTCTTTAAGACAGAACACGACGGGGGAAATCAGTGACCCGAATTTTAGGGAATTGTTAGCAGAGTCCCTGTCGGGTGTTCCGCAGGATATTTACCCGTACCTGCTATCGCTGCTTAAATGAACTGTGGCGGCACATTCGCCCGACGCTGAGGTTACTTGACGACTGAAGCAATGTCTTCAATAAACAGGTCCAGGGTTTCAAGCTTCTTCTGGTTACAGTCCGGACCTAGCGTGAAATCGGGGACAATCAATTCATTAACACCGGCTTCAGCATAGCCCGCAATAACATCCCTAAGTTCTGAAACCGTCCCTGCAATTTTGGGGGGCTTGTCTGTGCTGTCACGCATTTTCTTGGCGAAGACTGCGTCCTCTGTCACAAACAACAGCGCTACGGCAGATCTTTGAATCTCTGCGGGATCGCGCCCAAGCGTCTCGCAATGCTGGTCCAAAACGGCCATTTTCTGCGTTAGCAACTCCACATTACCCCAGACATTCCATTCGTCAGCGTACTGAGCAGTAATCCTCAGGGTGACTTTTTCCCCGCCACCACCAATCAGCAGCGGTAACGTGTCCTGTTTGGGTTTTGGGACGAGCGGCGCGTCGTTAAGTGTGTAGTATTTCCCCTTAAAGTTTGCAGATTCTTCATTGAACAGTGACTTTATGACCTGGCAGGCTTCTTCAAGCCTTTGGAGCCGCCCGGCAACCGTGTCAAATTCAATTCCGTATTTCTCGTGCTCATTCTCCTGCCAGCCAGACCCCAGACCAAGCACCAGCCGGCCGTTACTGATGTGATCGACGGTTGCCGCCATCTTTGCCAGTACTGCGGGGTGCCTGTAGGTGTTACCGGTAACCAGTGTACCAAGCCGAATACGAGGGATGCTGGCAGCCAGCGCCGCAAGGGTCGTCCATGCCTCTGGTAGTGGTGCGCTGGTATCCTCTGCGTTGGGCATAAAATGGTCAGCCAGCCAAATACCATCCCAACCGGATTGCTCGACGTGATTGCCTAACTGCTTCATGACATCAAAGGACTGGTTGGGTTGTGGCCAAAAACTGAATCTCATTTCATGGTTTCCTGTAAGAGGTACGTGTATTTAAAGACGATGGTCAACATCATGCTCGATTTGTGCCTGATCAGCGGCGGTAGTTTACCCGGAGCCGAGTATCATTTTAGTCCAAAACTCGAGGTTTCGCTGATCCAGGCCCATTAACCGCTGCAATAGTGACGTATAAGCTAGCAGCAGTATCTTCCCAACTCCATTATGCTGTGCACATACCCTAACAGTGGCGATGAAGATGTCGGATTTTGATGTGGTAATTAGGAATGGATCCCTGGTGGATGGTACTGGTCGCGAGTCAATAACGGGCGATATTGCCATACTGGATGGAAAGATCGCTCAGGTCGGGATAGTCGCAGGAACCAGTCGTGAGGAATTCGACGCTTCAAACCTGGCAGTAGCGCCGGGGTTCATCGACATTCACACGCATTTTGACCCGCAGCTCTGCTGGGACTCTTATGCAACGCCCTCCATCGAGCATGGTATTACAACGGTCGTAACGGGCAACTGTTCTTTAAGCCTGGCGCCGATCAGGGACCGCGCAGCCGCCGATAAAATCGTCAGCATGTTTGGTGTCATTGAAGATATTAAACAACGTACCTTCGATGAAGCCGTACCGTTTACCTGGAACAGTTTCCCTGAATATCTGGATCACATTCGCCCCAGGCTTGGTATTAACGTTGGTGCGTTAATTGGACATTCGGCGATTCGCCTGTTCGTGATGGGCGCAGCCAGCCAGGAACGAGCGGCGACGGCCGAAGAAATTGAAGCGATGTGCGCGCTCGTGGAAGAGTCTATGGCGGCAGGAGCGCTGGGTATTTCCAGTTCCTATGTCGATATGGATGAAAACGGAAAGCCTGTCCCGAGCCAGTATGCGGATATCCATGAAAAAGTCGCACTGGCCAAGGCGATGGCCAAGAGTGGTCGTGGTATCTGGCAGATTGTGCCGTTTTTCCCGGACCTCAATCGCGAGCTGGACAATATTCGGGAGTTGGGTGACATCAGCCTGGCGGCAGGTATTCCATGCAGCCTGCAACCTGTGCTTAGTTCGCCGACTTCGCCGCATGCTGAAGAAATTATAGCTGCCCTGGAGGAACAGAAGGCGCGAGGTGCAAAAGTGTATGGCCAGGTAATGCCGCGCTGTTTTGACCTGAACATGCGCCTGTCTGAAACCAGCATGCTGCTTTTTTCGTTACCGCGGTGGAAAGCGATTATGGACCTGCCTGCCAGCGAGCGACTGGCGAAGTTCAGTGATCCCGCTGCAAGGGAACCACTCGTTAGCGAAATGAAAAACGCTGCGGGTATGAGTGGCGCATTGCCGTTCCTGACTGTCGGTGATGTTCATTCAAAGGCCAACGAAGCGTACAAAGGCAAATACCTTGCCGAGATAGCGGAAAGCGAAGGAAAAGAAATTGGCGACGTTATCCTGGACATTGCTATCGCAGACAAACTCGAAACAGAATTTCAGTTAAAGAATGTTATTAATGCGGACAAAGCGGCTGTTGCCGAACTGATTAACCACCCGCTCTGTCATTTCGGTGCCTCTGATGCGGGCGCGCACATTACCCAGTTCTGCGGAACAGGTGACACAACGCATCTGCTTGAGCACTACGTGCGTGAAACCGGGCATATGACGCTGGAGCGAGCCGTTCATAGAATGACGGGTGAAGTGGCTGCAGACTGGGGCCTCTCTGACCGCGGCACACTGGCGGTTGGCAAAGCAGCGGATATTGTGGTCTTCGATCCTGATACCGTGACCGTCGGCGATGAACAGTTTGTTGATGACTTCCCTGGTGAAGCCCGTCGTTACGTTCGCCGCGCAAGTGGTTACCATCGAGTGTTTGTTAATGGTGAGCTCGCCTACGATACTAACGGTTATACCAATAATCTGGCGGGACGAGTTGTATAAGACAGGTCATCCACAACCTAAAATGATTCGATGACCCGGTTGTGCCTGTAATGCGATAATCGTTGGTCGAAACAGATATTTTTTTAATTTAGCAGGGTAAGTAAATGAGAGTTGGATTAGCATTCGCGAGTAGCGTCAGTATTGATGGGCCTTCCACGGCAGAGATTTGTAAAGCAGCCGAGCAGGCCGGGTTTGAATCTGTCTGGGGGGGTGAACATGTCATCCGACCCGACGATATTGAGTCACCGTACCCTTACACCAAAGATGGCAAGATACCGATGGAACCGGATACTCCAGTGCCAGATCCACTCATCTGGTTGGCTTATGCGGCTGCTGTCGCACCGAGCCTTCGGCTTGGGACCTGCATTCTGATCGTCCCCCAAAGGAACCCACTGATACTGGCCAAGGAACTCGCCACACTCGATCAACTCTCAGGTGGACAGGTAGAGCTTGGGCTGGGTGTTGGCTGGATGAAAGAAGAGTTTGATGCCCTGGGCGTTCCCTGGGAACGGCGCGGCGCAAGAAATGATGAGTACATAGAGGCGATGCGAGCACTCTGGGCCGGCCCTCACGCTGAATACCACGGCGAGTTTGTCGACTTCCCTAAAGTGACTACCAGCCCCAGGCCGGTTAACGGTAACATTCCGATATTGGTGGGGGGTGACACAGATGTCGCTATTCGACGAGCTGTAAAACTGGCCGATGGTTTCTTTCCAGGTGAAGGCGATCCGGAACGATTGGGCTCGTTGCTGGGTCGCGTTAAGACAGCCTGCGATAAGGCGGGTAGGGACTACAGTACACTTGAGATCAATACGATGTTTGGTGCACAGATGGCTGACCCTGAAAAGGGTATCGAAGAACTAAGAGCGCTGGGTGTTGGCAGAATTATGCTGCCAGCTTTCTTCTTTGCCGGCCCCGGCGGCCTGGACCGGCTAAGCGAGTTTGGCGAAAAATACATTCCGATGACAAAGGATTAGTCCGGCATCTGGATGCCACGCTTGTGACCGCAGCGCTGTTTCCGTCATCTCGACCGGAACGGCGAAGCCACCACCCAACCTGTCATCTCGACCGTCTCAAATCGTCATCTAGGCCGTCTCAACCCGTCATCTAGACCGTCTCAACCCATCATCTCGACCGCCTCAAATCGTCATCTCGACCGCCTCAAATCGTCATCTCGACCGCCTCAAATCGTCATCTCGACCGAAGTGGAGAGATCTCCTGCTCGCGAAACTCTCCCCAACAACCATAAACCTGCAATAATCCCCCAATGCAACTCGACCAGATAATCACCCAAATCACCAACGACCGTTTCACAGCCATTGCCCTGCCACTATTCGTTCTGGCCATCGTCGTCGAGGCATTAATTTCCCAGCGTCAACATCGCAACCTGTACGCCGCCAAAGATTTCGGCGTTTCTATGATCATGCTGGTACTTTCATTCTTGGTTGATTTTCTGCCTAAACTTGCAGCTTTCATAACCTTCGTCTATCTGCACGAACTCTCGCCGTTGCGTGACGTCGTTCAACGACAATGGTGGGCATGGCTCCTGTTGTTTTTCCTGGATGATTTCGTTTACTACTGGTTTCATCGCGCTAATCATGAGGTGCGGGTTTTCTGGGCCGGCCATGTGCCTCATCATTCATCAGTGAAGCTCAATTTTGGAACGGCTTTGCGACAGGGGGCAGGGGAGCGGGTCCACAAGTACCTTTTTTGGATACCGTTACCGCTGCTGGGGTTTGATCCGCTGATGATCTTCACGATCATTTCCCTTAACCTGGTTTATCAGTTCTGGGTGCATACTGAACTGGTCAGGAAGATGCCTGGCGTTATTGAGTGGCTGTTTAATACCCCGTCACATCATCGTGTTCACCATGCTTCTAACCTTCGTTATCTGGATCGAAATCATGCAGGGGTGTTGATCATCTGGGACAGGATGTTTGGCACCTTTTCCGAGGAACTCGATGTAGATCTTGTGGAATATGGGTTGACTAAAAATATCAATACTTACAACCCGGCTGCTGTAGCCGCCGGTGAATACCTGAGTCTGTGGCACGATATCAGCGCTGTTGAGAAACCGGCAGATAAACTCCGCTACCTCTTTCTAGCACCGGGTTGGCGTCACGACGGGGAAGATCGTCGCTCAAACATCCTGAGGGCACGTGGCTAAATTGAGTTTTCAAGATTCCGGTGCAATGATGGTAATGACAGGTAACGCTCGGATCCAAATGAAGAAACGCTGGCATGTTATGACGCTCATTGTTTTTGTTGTGATGGGTGTCGGGTGTGAAAAGGGTGAGCATGAGGCTACCGTGAAGGCACCTGTACAGGCGCCCGAGATTTCAGCACCAGACCCGGAACTGATGCGACTCTGGATGAATAGTTGTGCACTTTGTCATGTGACGGGGGTTGGTGGGGCGCCGATCGTTGGTAAATATGATGATTGGGCTGATCGTTTAGCGCAGGGTAATGAGTTGCTGCTACAACATACCATAGAGGGATATAACAATATGCCTCCACTTGGGTATTGCATGGCATGCGAGAAAGATGATTTTGCGGCGTTGATTGAATTTATGGCAGCAGGTACGCCATGAGAAACGTGACGCGTAGAAGGTTTTTGGCCAACAGTGTGTTGGCTGCGTTATACGGCGTTTCCGGTGCTGGTGCGGCGCAACCCCCCGGGCAACAATCAATACCCTGGCGTAACTGGTCCGGTAGCGTTGTCGCGAACCCGGCAGGCAGGTTTTCCCCTTCCAGCGAGCATCAACTTGCAGATTTTCTTGCCTCTACAGGTGGTCAACTTAGGCCCGTTGGTTCCGGCCATTCGTTCACACCTTTGATTCCGACAGAGGGTCGTCTTCTTGTTCTGGATCAGCTGACGGGCCTATTAAGCCATGACAGTTCAGCAAACACTGCAAGCTTTGCAGCGGGGACTCGCCTGAGTGATATGGGAGCACCGTTAGCTCGAATCGGGCAGGCAGCCATCAATCTGCCGGATATTGATCGTCAAACTCTGGCGGGCGCGACTTCAACTGCCACTCACGGAACCGGTATCGACTTTAAGTGTTTGTCCGGGTATGTCACGGAATTGAGATTGATTACGCCGAGTGGAGAGGTCCTTGATCTGACTAACCGCTCCGAGCCAGAGATGTTCGATGCGGCGCGGGTTGGGCTGGGTGCGCTGGGTATAGTGACGCGGATAACAATGCAGAACACCGCGCGTTATCGTTTAAAACAAACGAGTTGGGTAGACAAAACTACTGATTTACTCAAAGACTTTGATCGTCAGGCATCAACACATCGCCATTTTGAGCTATTTCCGCTTGTTCATTCGGATTATTCAATGGCGCTGGCCACGGATGAAACTGACGAGCCCATAAACAACCCCCCACAATCACCGGAGGAAGAGGCCGGGTTCGATCTTATCATGCAGGGATGGATGAAGGTGCCGCCGGGCGTTCGTGGCCCTCTTGTTAACGCGCTGGCAGAACAGATTGAGCCCAGTGAAAGAGTTGATGAGTCCTATAAAATCCTGACTAATGTCAGGAATACCCGTTTCAATGAAATGGAATATTCAGTACCCCTTCACAACGGTGCCGCTTGCCTCCAGGAAATTTTGGAAACAATTGCGGAGCAGAAAATAGATGTTGTCTTCCCGCTTGAATATCGCTATGTGTCGCGCGATGACACGATGCTTTCCATGAGTTCAGGCGCCGAAGATCACGCAGCGATTTCCGTTCATCGAGTAGCGTCTGAGGACTACCGGCCCTATTTCGATGTTATTGAACCTATTTTCTGGAAGTACGGTGGTCGTCCGCATTGGGGTAAGATTCATAGCCTGGACGCCCTGCAATTAAGTCAGCTGTATCCGCGTTTTGAGGAGTTTCGGTCGATTCGCCGGCAACTGGATCCCCAGGGAAGAATGCTCAACGACCATCTTCGAAAGATATTTGGCGTGGGTGGTTAGGATGAAAAGACGCTCGGTGCTGCTAGGTGCGGTCGGTGGAATTGCTACAGTAGGCACCGGCGCGCTCCTATGGAGACCCACAGATACAGGCGCGCCACATGTCGACTATTTTTCGGCCCTGAATGATCTGCTTAAACGGGAAGGCTCCGGTATTCCCGTGATGATATTGGACCTGGATCGAATCAACCCCAATATCGATCTCATCACTGAATCAGTGGGCGCTGACAAGACCTATCGGGTCGTGGTGAAATCTCTGCCTTCAGTGCCTCTGCTCAGGCATGTGATGAGTCGCGCAAAGACGAAATCACTAATGGTTTTTCACCAACCCTTTCTGAACGAAATTGCCAAAGAGTTTCCAGATGCAGATTCTTTGCTCGGCAAGCCGATGCCGGTAAACGCTGCGTCTACCTTTTACAAAAAGGTGGATGAGACAAGATACGATACTGCATCGAAGGTGCAGTGGTTAATCGACTCACCCGAAAGACTAAACCAGTATTATTCCCTGGCTCGAGAACTAGGTGTCAAGATGCGGGTGAACCTTGAGATTGACGTGGGGCTTCATCGCGGCGGTATCCCGAACTCGGAGGTGATGGCGTCAATGCTGAATATCATTAAAGGAGCGCCGGATCATTTAGAACTGTCCGGATTGATGGGATATGAGCCCCACCTCACAGGCCTTGAAGCGAGCCTGTCTCATCCTGCAGTGAAAAATGTTTTGGCGACCTATTCGGGATTTCTTACTACGGTGCGGCAAGCTGGGTATGACGCCGAGAAACTGACCCTGAACGGGGCGGGTAGCCATACACTTGGCATTTACAGAAAAGACAGGACGATGAACGATCTGTCCGCAGGTTCCGGTGTGGTTAAGCCCACTGACTTCGATACCTACCATCTTGCGGGTAATTCGCCGGCACTGTTCATCGCAACCCCAATATTAAAACGGTACGACGAATTGAAGATTGCCGGAGACCACTGGGCGCAAGGCCCTCTGCAAGCCTGGAATCCGAACATGCGCAGGCTCTACTATATTTATGGCGGGTTCTGGAAGGCAAAAATGGTATCACCAGAAGGCGTTGCTGATCCATTGTATGAGAGCACGAACCAAAGTCCGATCGCGACATCAACCTCGGTTGATCTTCAGGTGGACGATTATATGTTTATGCGTCCTACCCAAAGCGAGTTTGTGATGCTGCAGTTCGGCGACCTACTTGCGGTTAGCGGGAACCAGATAGTTGATAAATGGCCTGTTTTTCACCAAACAGAATAGCTAAACGCCGCAATCTTCAGCAGAAAAGAGCGAAAAAGCTGCCGGCAAGCATCGAACAACGCGTCGTTATCTGACGTTTTTGGGGGACTCTGGCTAGCCGTTGAGCGTCTGTTCCGACAGGTTCTGCGGGGTATCGATTTTCATAATTCTCCCGGGAAAGCCTTTAAAGTGAGGTACTCCCTGTTCGTAATCAAGAAACGCCTCTTCGTCGGAACACAGAACCGCATCGCTGGAGATGAACGCACCCGCAAGATGTTCGCTGGACCTGAGTTCCGGATACCACCAACCGTGTGGTACTCGTATATGCCCGGACTTCATGGACTCCTGGACCAGTATTTTTGCGGTCACAGCGCCATGTGCCGTCTCCAGTCTGACCCAATCGTGATCCTGGACGTTTTCCCGCGCAGCATCTTCTGGATGCAGAAACAGTTTGGGTGATGGGGAGCGATCGCGCAGTACCTTGATATTTCTTTGTCCGGTTTGGAAAAAAGAATCCTCCCTGACCCCGGTAAATACTCTGTAAGGGTAGTCATCGGAGATAGCAGGTCCTTCCCGGTGATAAGGCAGCGGATCGAAGCCAAGATCTTCAAGAATACTGGAGTAAAGCTCGACCTTGCCCGAGGGCGTTGCAAAACCGAGCTTTTTATACTTCCTGAACTCCGGCTTTGGTGCTTCCATTATCGTCGTATTCGCAAACTCTTCAAAAGTGCGCCCGGATCGCGACAGGCGATAGTCCAAAATGTCATCGAGCGTCTTCCACGGGAACTGTTCAGAGAACCCCATACGATGGGCCAGATCATGCCAGAACTCATAGGTGCTGGATGCCTCCGGGGGCGGTTCGACGGCCTTCTGGGAAAGCGTCAGTCTGGTCGTCCAGCTCCAGCTATCGGCGATATGATTTCTTTCTGTAAACACATCGCCTGGCAATACATAGTCGGCGAGCATCGCCGTGGGTGTCATAAAGATTTCATGCGCAACGATCAGGTCCTGGTTCATCATTCCTTTCAGAACCTGGTGTTGGTTTGGGTAACTCATTAGTGCGTTATTACCTAACGCAAAGAATGCCTTGATAGGGTAGGGGTCACCGTTTGCCATCGCACGAAAGACGTTGGTCGGATTGGCCATGTGGCAACCCATCACAAGATCTGCGTAGGGATATCCCCAGACTTTTTCGGTTTCTTTTTTAAGCTTTTCTGCCACCCGGTAGGTAAACACAGGGTGATCATCGAACCCTAACTGTTTGGCTTTTTGTTCATCAGAAAGGGCGTCATGCATTCCTATTTCTGATTCAGGAATGTAGTTGGGATTGAAGCCGCCCAGTGTTTCGCCACCCACAACATCAAGGTTGCCTGTAACGGCTCGGAGTATTGAATGTAGTCGAATCGCCGAGGTGGAAGAAATCTGCTGATCGGTGATTGGGGTCCAGGGGATGACGGCGCCATTTGCGCCAGCGTACATTCGGGCGGCTTCTGCGATAAGTTCCCGGTCGACGCCTGTGATCTCTTCGACACGTTCAAGTGGGTACTCATCTACGCGCTGGCGCAGTTCTTCGAACCCTGTGCACCAGCTTGCAACAAAATCCTTATCGTAAAGTTCTTCATCAAAAATGACTTTCAGCCAACCCAGGCACATCGCCGCATCAGTGCCCGTTCGCAGGCGAAGGTGCAGGTCCGCTGTTTCGGCCTGATCGGAAACCCGGGGATCCAGTACGATCACTTTGGCGCCACGATTCCGGGCTGCATTAATCGAATTAAAGATGGGAGTCCATGAGTGCTTGCGAGGGTTGTGTCCAAAAAGCACGATACAGTTGGTGCTGCCCCAGTCAGGCATTGGGAACCAGCCATAGGTCAGTTTGTTGACCGCTGCGGTGTTCCCTGCACAAAGCGCAACGCCACTGATCCAGTTCGGCGAGCCCAGAAGGTTCATAAACCGTCGGTCGGTACTGTGGGTCGACTGGGTATTCCAGCCTGACGTTGAAACCGCAAATGCCTCAGGACCATGCTCGGCCACCACCTTGCCGAGCCGCTCAGCGATTTCGTCCATCGCCTGCTCATAGGAAATCTCTTCCCACTTGTCTTCACCCCTTTCGCCAACCCGCTTCAGCGGTACCTTGAGTCGGTCAGCGTGATTGTGGATATCCGCAACGGCAATTCCTTTGTAGCAGACATTTCCGGAGAGCATGGGATTGTCATGTGCGATAACGCGTTTCACTTTCCCATCGGCGACTTCGGTACGCAGCTGACAGCCAATGTCACAGATCGTACAAACAGAATAGGTGGTGTTGGTCGCTTCGCTCATGGGTATACCTTAGGGAATGGGTTAGTGGGCCGCATTCTGTTGTGAGGTTATCTGCGTCAGCTGTGCGTTTAATATACCAAGATTTTCCTGGCCCAGCTTGTCGGTTATTTCAGTTTTAATTTTCCCAGAAAGGCCCAGCGCTACGGTAAGTGTTGAGCCCCTGTACGGTCATTTGAATGATCTTTGATCGACCATCCCCGACAGCGTGAAGATCTGCGAGGCCCATAGTAGGTTTATAGCCCTATACCGCACCGGTGGCAACCGACAACATAGCTAAAAATTAAAGGTAACCAATGGCTTCATTTGACCCTTTAGCGGGATGCTAAATAAGGTGCGTTGGGATAGTGGGATGCTTGGCCTAACATCAGGCCAGGTTTTCTTCAGCACCTCATTTCGACAACAACCATGAAAGGGCCGCTATCGCTGTCACTGCCCATGAAAATAGCTTCGCCCAACGATAGGGATTCGCTTTCGACAAACCCCAACAAAACGTCCTTCCAAGACGTATTCAGGTCTAATCCGAAGCCTAATCCTTCATTTGTATAGTCCATTACCTGCTTGCCTACAGTGCTCTTGGCAATATTTAACATGCGATTGGCGTAGATGTCAGCCAGCAGGATACTGTTCTTGCAAGCGTGGCTGCTGACGCTCCGCATGGTTTTCCGGACCTCAGCCTCCGATAGATAAAGGGTGACACCTTCCCACAGAAAGAGTGTCTTTTTGTCAGGATCGTATCCAGCTTCGGCCAGTTTTTCAAAAACATTGTCCCGGGTGAAGTCAACGCTAACAAAGTGGACGTGATCGCAGGATATGTTCGCATTTGCTAGTGCTTCCAGCTTATGAGCCTGCACATCCGGCTGGTCCAATTCGAAAAACGTCATCTGCTGTGGGTTCACTCCTCGATAGGCACGGGTATCGTATCCTGCTCCCATCAAGACGAACTGATCGATCGTGCCAATGGCGGATTCAATGATCCTGTCAAAATACAGCGTGCGCGCTACTAAAAGATCGCTTAGATTTTCCGCACCCGAATGGGGGATACGTGGATATAAGAAGAGTTCTCCAGAAATTTTATATTTTACCCAAAGGGGGAAAATAACAAGCCACAGGCCAAAGATAGAGGTGTTTGGTAATTTAGCCGCGAGATCGGCTGTGGCTACATCGTTGCGGAGGCCAAAAACGTGCATTGTCCAGCGACCATTTATCACCTCGATAGCGGTCTGAGAAATGCCCATCTTTTTACTCACTATCATCTGCCGATAAGCAACCAGGACAACGCCTACGATAGCCAGCGGAATGAACGCAATCTGGAGGGGTATATAAACTAAAAAGCTGATCAAGCGCATTGGGGTTTTCTCGCTTCAGGGGCCTATACCCTACTATAACCTTCACGCCAGAGGCTGGACACCAGCGAACCAGGGCCTATATGACAGCGGCGCCAATTCCTAACGCTACAACAGGTCGTTAACTAGGCTAAAGCAGACATAGGTTAACCGGAATTTTCTTCTTCGATAAGTCCGATTATATAAGCACGATATTCCGCGCTTAAAGAAATGGGGTTGGAGTGCCACTACTCAAGCCAACTCGGACTCTCAACCGCCCATCTAAGTGTTTTCTCCTCAGCGACGAACAGCTGTTTTTCCATGTAGATCTTTGATTTTGGTGTTGCTTGCTTAACTGCTGTTGCTGTCAGATTGTAGATGTACTTCTCCGAGGTCGAATTGACGGTATCAACCGCCCAGCGACTTCAAGTACCGACACAGATACCGAAAAACTAGACGGTATTTGATCCGACCCGCTGGACAGGATCGGAGTGATGCTAGAGAGAATGTGCTTATTATTCAGGGGTTTATTAACACTCTGAACAGTGTTGGACCATTAGATGGAGGTCGGGACGGGAATCGAACCCGTGTAATCGGTTTTGCAAACCGGTGCCTAACCACTTGGCTACCCGACCGTTTAACGAAGCGCAGTCTAGCCTAAATCTAGCGGCTTTTCACGATCCGGGTGTATTCAGAAGACTTTCAACAATCCTCGATACAACGGCGCCGGCCTCTTCGGCCCCAAGCCGCTGGTCATTTCGGAGTTGGTTCCACATATCAAAGGACAGCGCAGCCTCTAGCCCTTCAATCATCGCCCTGTCATTCAGAAGTTCTTTCGGCAGCAGGGTGCGCAAACGCTGGCGTTCGTCCCGCACAATGTCCATGTGGCGGTTCAGCAAGATCGTTGACTGAAACTTTAGCGCCTCTGCAGCCACACGGTAAGGCATGATGATTTCGTATACCTGCAGGCGTCGATCAACCATCTTTGACAGGTTGTCCTGCCAGTTATTGCCATCGGTCGAGCCCCCAATTACAGATTCGACCTTTTCATTGATCGCCACCGACATTTCGGCGTACAGGCTTTCCATATCCTTGAATCGCCGAAAAACGGTTCTTAGTCCTACCTCGGCGCGGTTGGCCACTTCCTCTGCCGTAGGCGCCATCCTGCCTTCACGAACCAGTTCCAGCATGGCCGAAACGATCCGGCGTTTGCTGTCTTCGCTCCGAAGTTTTCTGCCGTCAGTGGTTTCGTTGATTTCGTCGACTTCCATTAGGTGGTATATGGTGTGGTAGATAGTGGCACGATCTATGTCGCATTGATTATGGCTTTCGCTTGGCTGAATGTCTAACCTTGAGACCTCATTCGGCCACTGGTTGCAACGAATCTCGTGACACCATTTGAAGAACTGATTCAGCTATTGGATCTGGAGACCATCGAACACAATCTATTTCGAGGCCATCATCCGCCCGCCAGAAAACGACGGCTTTTTGGTGGGCAGATTATCGCTCAATCTCTGATCGCTTCAGCACGGACTGTCGCCGACGACTATCTGCCTCACTCATTACACGCCTATTTCCTGAAGCCAGGCGATTGGAAAGTACCCGCGGTATTTGAAGTTGACCGAATTCGCGATGGGCGATCGTTCTGCACTCGTCGCGTGGTTGTTATCCAGCAGGGTGCAGCTATTTTCAATATGGATGTGTCATTCCACAAGCGAGAAAAGGGGGTTACCCATCAACTAGGGGACCCGCCTGCTTATTCTGCGCCTGATGAACAGGCCATGGTCGATGGTTTAAAACAGCGGCCCTTCCTGAGCTTCACTGAGAATTACAAGGCCAAACTCGAACGAGTCCCGCAAATGCCAGAGCAACACGTTTGGTTCAAGGCCAATGGTCATGCGCCGGACTCGTTATTACTCAATATGGCACTACTGGCTTATCAGTCCGATGAGGCGCTGCTTGGAACGGCACGTTTGCCCCATCGTGGCAGCTATGCGCATGAGAATATGCAGGTGGCCTCCCTGGATCACAGCATCTGGTTCCATCACCCGCTAAGTGTGGGTGACTGGCTGCTGTATTCACTGGATAGCCCTTCAAGTGGCAACGCCCGGGGTTATACTCGTGGTGAAATCTACACATCCAATGGAGTACTTGTTGCCAGTTGTATGCAAGAAGGACTCATGCGAATGTTTTAAGGAGTCAGCATGACCAAAGAGTGGCATAAAAAATATCAGCACCTGATGTTCGAAGAAAAAGAGCATGACATTTTGGTGATGACCATCAATCGTCCGGAGCAAATGAACGCTACAGACGCAGCGCTTCACAACGCTCTTTCCAGGGTCTGGCTGGATATTGATGATGATCCAGATGTTCGGGTGGTAGTGGTGACTGGCGCGGGCAGGGCTTTTTCAGCCGGTGGAGACCTGTCATGGGTCAGCACGATGGTGAATAACTACGATGAAATGAAAGTCGCGTTCAAAGAAGCCGGAGATCTCGTCTATCGGATGTCCCAGTGTTCCAAAATTATTATTTCGGCGATCAATGGAACCGCTGTGGGGGCAGGTCTAGCGGTAGCATTAATGGCAGATATCAGTTTGATGGCTGAGGAGGCTAAAATCACAGATGGACATGTTCGGCTGGGCGTTGCAGCAGGGGATCATGCGAACATCATCTGGCCGATGCTTTGTGGTCTGGCGAAAGCCAAGTATTACCTGCTGACTGCAGATTTTATCGACGGAAAGACCGCAGACCAGATTGGTCTGGTCAGTAAAGCTGTCCCGGCAGCTGAGCTGATGGATTTTGCCATGAAGACCGCGACCAAAATTGCTGCTGGCCCACGGGATGCGGCAAGTTTCACCAAACGGGCGCTCAATTTGTGGATTACTCAGGCTGCGCCAGCTTTTGATGCCAGCCTGGCGCTGGAGATGCTTAATTTTATGGGTCATGACGCGGCAGAGGGGGTGGCGGCCCTTCAGGAAAAACGTAGCCCGAAGTTTGATTGAGAACTGGGTGTGACGCCGTTAAACTACGCGCCGTGCCCGGGTGGTGAAATTGGTAGACACGCAAGACTTAAAATCTTGTTTCCGTTAGGAAGTGCCGGTTCGATCCCGGCCCCGGGCACCATTTAATTAAAATCACCTTTCCGCATTAAACCGTAGTGTATGTCGTCAGAACCTTTTGGACTAATAGCCACTTGATTTAAGAGAGTGTCTCGCTCATTTGGTTGTCTGATAGTTGTCGACGGTAATGCATCTCTTTGCGTAGTGCCAGTGTCTCTATTTTGATCTTACTCTTTGTATCCAATATTTGTTGTCCTGTGCCAGTAAACACGTCTGCCGGTGTCAGGTTCTTCAGTGACTCGTGATAGCGCTCGTGATTGTAATACTCAACAAATCGATTGATGCTGCATTCCAGGTCGCCCGGCAAGTAGTAGTTCTCCAGCAGCACCTGATTCTTCATAGATCGGTGCCAGCGCTCTATCTTGCCCTGTGTCATTGGGTGATAGGGGCGCCCCCTAGTATGGGTCATGCCCTGATCACTGAGGTTACGCTTGAGTTCAGCCGCTATGTATGACGGTCCATTGCCGCTCAACAATCTCGGTTTGTGTTTCACACGAACCTCATTGAGGCCGGTAAAAGCCAGCGCATCATTCAGTGTGTCTGTAACGTCTGTCACCGTCATCGATGTGCATAAACGCCAGGCAACGATGTATCTGGAGTAGTCATCTAAGACTGTAGACAAGTAGTACCAGCCCCAGCCAATCACCTTGAAGTAGGTGAAGTCAGTCTGCCACATCTGATTGACCGCGGTCGTCGGCTCATGGAAGTGATCCGATGCCTGCGTCAGAATGTAGGCTGGGCTGGTGATCAGGTCATAGGCTTTCAACAGACGATAAACGGTGGATTCAGAGACAAAATAAGCCTGCTCATCGGTATATTTAACTGCTAGCTCTCGCGGTGACAATGTTGGTTGTTTCAATGCAAGATCGACTAGGGAGGTTTGACGTTCTACCGGTAGTTTGTTCCAGACATATGCAGGCTTGGGCCGTTTGTCGAGCAGAGCTTCAAGACCACCTTCAGCATAGCGCTGTAACCAGTTGTAGTAAGTGGACTTACTGATATCGAGGCGTTTTAACGTCTGTCGTACAGATATACTGGATTGCTCAACGAGATGAATAATCTCTTGTTTCTCAGAGGCGGTATACCTCATATATCGTCCTCCCCATCCCCAAGCACGCTTTTTTTGAGCAACCGGTTCTCCATCAGGAGTTCTGCTACCGCCTCTTTGAGACCGCTGGCTTCGTGACGAAGGTTCTTCACTTCATCTGTATTAGCTTCCCGGGAGGTAT